>JAABUN010000069.1_pt1 | contig 226610 bp, 226 predicted proteins | sample 5559311 | NCBI WGS metagenome assembly JAABUN01 (sample SAMN10711877, study PRJNA513370) | rock metagenome | isolation source: Antarctica rocks | place: Antarctica: Victoria Land, Siegfried Peak sud | reverse complement strand
CGGTGACCGCGCCGCCGGTGACCGCGCCGCCGGTGACCGCGCCGCCGGTGACCGCGCCGCCGGTGACCGCGCCGCCGGTGACCGCGCCGCCGGTGACCGCGCCGCCGGTGACCGCGCCGCCGACCACCCGGTATGTCCCGCCGACCACCAGTCCTCCCACCACCGCGTCCTCGAGCGGCTCGGGTGCCTGCGGAGGCAACCTTCCGCCGTGCTACGTGATGTACCGCGAGTCCGGTGGCAACCTGACCGTCTACAACGCAAGTGGTTCCGGCGCGAGTGGCAAGTGGCAGATCATGCCCGGGACCTGGGGCGGCTACGGCGGCTACGCCAATGCCGCAGATGCTCCCGAGTCGGTCCAGGATGCCCGCGCCGCGCAGATCTGGGCGGGCGGTGCGGGCTGCTCAGCTTGGTCGGCCTGCTGAGCAGCCACCACCGGCGTAGCCCGGCCGCCTCAGCTCGTGACCAAGGCACCCTGCATGCCGGCATCCTGGTGGAAGCGGCAGTGGAACGGTGCGGCGGCGCCTGATGGCACGGTTATCGAGACCTTCTTGCTGGCGTCAGGAGCCAGCTCCTCGTCCACCTTCGGCTTGTCCATGGTGAACGTGTGCTTGAGCTTGCCTTCGTTCTTGATCTCGAGGGTGATGTGCGCGCCCGCCTTGGCTTTGATGAAGGTCGGACCGAAGTAGTCGTCGTCCAGCTCCACCTCCACAGTGGCGCCGTCGGCGACGGTCTTCGTGCCGTGGTCGTTCACCTTGCCCTTCAGGCCGGCCTGCTTCGCCGTCGCAGAGGTCCCCTTCTTCGAGGAACCGGATTCATCCTTCTTCTTGTCGCTCTTCCCGCATGCGGCGAGGAGCAGGCACAACACGGTGAGGACGGTCAAGAATCTGCGCATGGTCACTCCTGGGTTGAGGATCATTCGACCGGTCCTACGTCGAGAGCGGCACAGAGGATTGGACGAACGGGATCCAATCCGCAGCCCGAGCCGACACGTACCACTCGACATGGCCGCAGCTTCGGACGACGCGCTGCTGGCGGCGATGGCCGCCGGGGACGCCGACGCGGCCGCGGTGTTCGTGCGTCGCTACCAATCGCGTGTGTTCGGGCTGGCTCTCACCGTGGTCGGTGACCGTGGTCGGGCCGAGGACGTGGCCCAGGAGGCGTTCGTGCGGGCCTGGCGTCACGCCGAGACGTTCGACCCGCGCCGGGGTTCGGCGGCCGGCTGGCTGTTGACCATCGCTCGCAACCTTGCCCTCGACGCCCAGAGGGCCGGCCGCATCCGCTCGGCCGAACCGCTCGAGCTGTTCCTCGCAGGCCTCACCGACCCCCGGCCCGGGCCTGCTGAGTTGGCGCTGGACGGTGTCGCTTCGGAGCGGGTGCGGGATGCTCTGGCCGACCTGCCCCTGCCACAGCGTCGAGCGGTGGTGGTGGCGACGTTTGGAGGTCGCACGGCGCGTGAGCTCGGTGAGCTGGAAGGCATCCCGCTGGGCACAGCGAAGACGCGCATCCGCGACGGGCTGGCCCAACTGCGGCGGGTGCTGGTGAGCGACGGAGCGCGGCGATGAGCGGCGTCACCTGTGGGGAGGTGCAGGCGTCAGCCGCCGAGTTCGTGCTCGGTCTGGGCGATGGCGCCGAACGGGCCGAGGTGGCCGCCCACTTGGCCGCTTGCCCAACCTGTCGCCGTCACCTCGAAGGCCTGACCGCAGCAGCCGACGCCCTGTTGCTGGCCGGACCGGTGGTCGAACCACCAGCCGGGTTCGAGGAGCGCGTTTCTCAGGCCATCGCAGTGCCGGTGCTCGGCCGGCCCCGCCGCGGCTCGCGGTGGGCCCTGGCCGCCGCCGCGCTCGTGCTGGCCGTGTTCGGGATCGGCGTGGTCGTCGGTCATCAAACCGGCGGTGGCGGCTCGCAGCGGGCCGTGCGTTCCGCCTCGATGCGCACCCCGGATGGTCGTACGGTCGGCCGGGTCTCGCTGAGCACCGAGCCCGACACGGTGTACGTCGCCGTCCCAGGATGGCGGCCGTCGAGCGAGGTCCGGCGTCACGCCCAGGCCGAGCCGTACCGCCTCCGACTCGAGTGGCGCAGCGGCCGATCGGAGCTGGTCGGGCCCGTCCAACTGGCCGACGGAGACGGCAGCTGGGGAACCGTCCTGGCCGCCAACACTGGTGACGTCCGGCGGGTGGCCCTGGTGGACGGACAGGGCACCGAGTACTGCGCTGGCACCCTTGGCTGACCCTCAGCTCACCGTTAGGTGGCGTTGGGGTTGAAGGGCGTCGTCCCCGCGTAGGGTCCGGTGCCATGGAGCTTCGGTTGGACGGCAAGGTGGCGCTGGTCACGGGGGCGTCACGGGGGATCGGGCGGGCCATCGCTGCGGGATACGCGGCGGCGGGGGCCAGCGTGATGTTGTCTTCCCGCAAAGCCGAAGCCCTGGCTGAGGCGGCGGCCACGATGCACGGCCAGGTCGACACGTACGCAGCCAACGCCGGAGATCCTGACGCCGCGGCGGCATGTGTCGAGGCCACGGTCGGGCGGTTCGGAGCTCTCGACATCATCGTCAACAACGCGGCCACCAACCCCTACTTCGGGCCGGCGGTCGACATCGACCTCAGTCGCTACGACAAGACCTGGGACGTGAACGTGCGCGGCGTCCTGGCCTGGACCCATGAGGCGCACAAGGCATGGATGGCCGAACACGGGGGCGTGGTGGTCAACATCGCGTCGATCGGCGGCATGAGCGTCGAACCGGGCATCGGCATCTACAACACGACCAAGGCGGCAGTCATCCACCTCACCAAGGTGTTGGCCTCCGAGCTGGGTCCCACCGTCCGGGTGAACGCCATCGCACCGGGCCTGGTGAAGACCGACATGGCCCGGGCGCTGTGGGAGGCCCACGAAGAAGCGATCGCCAAGCGGACACCACTCGGCCGGCTCGGCCTGCCTGAGGACATCGCCGGCGCGGCATTGTTCCTGGCCAGCGACCTGGCTTCGTGGATCACCGGCCACACGTTGGTGGTCGACGGTGGGGCCTTGGTGGCTGCTGGCTGATCGCCGTGCCCAGGCACGGCCGCTGGACGCGTGCCACCATGGTCCGACCTTGACCGAGGGAGGTGCTCATGAACGTCAGCGGGCTGCTCAAGGGCAAGGGCACCGACGTGGTCACGGTCGTGCCCGAGGCCACGACCACCGAGGTCGTCTCGAGGCTGGCCGAGCATCGAGTCGGTGCGGTCGTCGTGTCGGCCGATGGTCGGCGGATCGACGGCGTCGTATCAGAACGTGACATCGTCCGAGCCTTGGCCGACCGGGGCGTGGAGGCGATGGAAGACCCAGCTTCGGCGATCATGACCACGACCGTGTTCACCTGTCAGCCAGATACCACCGTGGACCAGTTGATGGCGCTGATGACCGAACGGCGGATCCGTCACGTCCCGGTCGTGGTCGAAGATGAGCTGGCCGGCATCGTCAGCATCGGCGACGTGGTGAAGGACCGCATCAGTGACCTCGAGACCGAGACCCAGGTCCTGCACGAGTACATTCAGCACGGCCGCTAGTTCTCGAAGGGGGAAGGCGCCACTCGGCGGCCGCAGGCGCCTGCGGGATCAGGTTTGATGCGGGAGGGCGTCCCGCCGCACCTTGCCCAGCGCTGATCTCGGCAGCGAGGCGACCAGGACCAGCTGACGAGGAGCGGCGAAGCCGGGAAGGGTCCGCTTGGCATGGTCACGCAACTGGATGAGCGTCGGCGGATCGATCCTGGAACGGGGCACGACGAAGGCCACGATCCGCTCCCCCCACTCGTGATCGGGGCGGCCGGCCACCGCCACCTCGCCGACTGACGGGTGAGTGGCCAGCGCCGCCTCGACCGTCTCCGGCCAGACGTTCTCTCCGCCGGTCACGATCAGGTCGCTGCGGCGGCCGTCGACAACGAGCGTTCCGTCGGCGGCGAGGCGGCCGAGATCGCCGGTGGGAAGCCAGCGGTCAGCGTCGAACGGGTCGGTGCCGTCGCGATAGGCCCGCAGCAGGGTCGGGCCGCGCAGCTGGATCTCGCCGTCGACGATGCGGACCTCCACATCGTCGAGAGGCTGGCCGGCGTAGACCACGCCCCCGCCGGACTCGGTGAGCCCGTAGGTGTGGACCACGTTGGGCGATCGGCCCGCCGCGTCGGCTGAGCCACCGAGCACTACCCATCGGTACCCGCTCGTGTCGGTTCGACCGAGAGCGGTAGGCACGAGCGAGACCAGCGTGCACTGACAGGAGCCGGCGCTGGCCGCCCGGACCAACTCGGGAGCGAAGTGGTCGAGCACGGTGAGCGGAGTTCCCGTGACGAATGCCCGGGTGACCACTCCGAGACCGCCGATGTGGGCCAGCGGCAGGCAGGCCAGCCAACGGTCGGTGGCCGGGTCGACGCTCAAGCGAGCATGGACCGCTCGCCCGTGGGCGGCCACCGCGGCGTGGGTCAGCACGACGCCTTTGGGCTGGCCGGTCGTCCCGCTCGTGGCCACCACCAACGCGTCGCCGTCGTCGGTGGGTGGCGATTCGACGTCGATTCGCCGCCGGCGGGCGGGACCGGCGCCGGAGTCCACGATGGCCGCCGGCCGTAGTGCCTCCAGCAACCGTCGCCGGGCCGCCGCCGGAAGGCGCTGGTCGACCATCAGCGCGGTGTCACCGGCGTCCCACACCGATCGCAGCGCGCCGACCGCCCTGGCGGCCGGCAGATCGATGGCGACGAGCTCGGACATGGGCCCAGCCTGCCGCGGATTCGGACGAGGCCGGACCGTCGCGCCACACTCACTTCGATGAGTGAGCCCGCGATCCGCCCGGCTGTCGAGTGGCAGACGGCCGGTGACTACCGAGACATCCGTTACGAGACTGCACCGGCGTTCGAGGATCGTGAGGGTGGCGGGCGCATCGCCAAGATCACGATCGATCGTCCCGAGGTGCGCAACGCGTTTCGGCCGCTGACCGTCGAGGAACTGGCCCATGCGTTCACCTCCGCGCGCGAGGACCCCGAGGTCGGCGTCATCATCCTGACCGGCGAAGGCCCGTTGGCGTTCTGCTCGGGTGGCGATCAACAGGCGCGAGGCGACTCGGGCTATGTCGGCGAGGACCAGATCGGCCAACGGGGGATAGGTCGGTTCCTCGTCACCGACCTCCACGTCCAGATCCGGCGACTGCCCAAGCCGGTGGTGGCCATGGTCGCCGGTTACGCCATCGGTGGCGGCCATGTGCTGCATGTGTTGTGCGACCTGACCATCGCCGCGGACAACGCCCGCTTCGGGCAGACCGGCCCTCGGGTCGGCTCGTTCGACGGCGGGTTCGGGGCGTCGCTCCTCGCCCGCCAGATCGGGCAGAAGCGGGCCAAGGAGATCTGGTTCCTCTGCCGCCAGTACGACGCGCAACAAGCGCTGGGGATGGGGTTGGTGAACGCGGTCGTGCCGCTCGAGTCACTCGAGGAGGAGACGGTGCAGTGGTGCCGCGACATGCTGTCGCTGTCTCCGTTCGCCCTCCGCCTGCTCAAGGCCAGCTTCCACGCAGCCGAGGACGGTCTCTCGGGCCTGCAACAGCTCGCCCACGACACGAACCTGTTGTTCTACGCGTCCGAGGAAGCGCAGGAAGGTCGGGACGCCTACAAGGAGAAGCGGCGTCCGGAGTTCGAGAAGTTCCCGCGCCGTCCGTGACCCGGCGCGCCTGGTGAACAAGTGGGTGGCCGGGGCGCGGCCCCGGACGCTTCCGGCCGCGGTGGTGCCGGTTGCGGTCGGCACGGCGTGCGCGGTCGGGCGGGCGCCCGGCGGGCTGATCTGGTGGCGGGCCGGCGCGGCGATGGTGGTGGCATTGGCCCTACAGGTCGCCACCAACTACGCCAACGACTACAGCGACGGCATCCGCGGCACGGACTCAGATGAGCAGCGCGTCGGGCCGGTCCGGCTGGTCGGCCAAGGACTGGCTACGCCCCCGGCGGTGAAGGGAGCGGCCTTCGCGGCGTTCGGGGTGGCCGGGTTGGCCGGCGGGGCGCTGGCCGTTGCCGTCGGACCTGAGCTGTTGGTGGTTGGAGCACTGGCCATGCTGGCCGGCTGGTTCTACACGGGCGGCCCGCGCCCCTACGGGTACGTCGGGTTGGGCGAGCTGTTCGTCTTCGTGTTCTTCGGCGTGGTGGCCACCGCCGGGTCGGCCTACGTGCAGCTCGGCCATCTCACCGGCCTGTCTCTAGGTGCGTCGGTCCCGGTCGGGTTCCTGGCGACCGCTTTGCTGGTGATCAACAACCTGCGGGACATCCCCGGCGACACGTCGGCGGGGAAACGGACCCTCGCCGTTCGCCTCGGCGACCGTCGGACTCGGGGGCTGTACATGCTCCTCTTGGTGGCCGCGTTCGTGGCGGTACCGCTGGTGGCCGGTTTGGCGGGTCGCCCCGCGGGAGCGCTGGCGCTGATCGCCATCGTGTTCGCCCAGCGGCCGGTGCTGCGGGTCCTGCAGGGAGCAAGCGGCAAGGCGTTGATACCCGTGCTCGGCGAGACCGGGCGGGCTCAACTGGTGTTCGGCGTGTTGTTCACGATCGGTCTCGCCGTGTCGGCGTGAGGTTCAGCCGGGACCAGCCAGAAACTCACGGAACAAGGTCAGGAAGTGCTCCGGAGCTTCCAGGTGGGCGGCATGGCCCGCGTTGGGCACCACGGCGAGGTGGGCGTTCGGCCCGATCGAGGTGACCAGTCGTTCACCCAGGGCCCGGAACTTGTCGTCGCGCTCACCGGCCACCACCAGCACGGGCATGGCCAGCTCGTGCAGCCGATCCCACAGTGGATCCTGGGCTCCGGTCCCGGCCGAGCGCAGCGACCCGGCGAGGCCGGCGACGGTGTTCTGCCGGCGGGCCTCGATCGCGGCGGCGTCGGGCGCGAGCCCGGCGAACAGCGACTGAGCCAGCCAGCGCCTGAGGAACGTCTCGAGCCCCTCGGCTTCGAGCTGTCGGGCCAGTGCTTCGTCGGCTTCGCGCCGCAGCGCCCGCTCGGCTGGATCGTCGATCCCCGCGGTGGCTCCGATCAGCACGAGCTTGTCGACCAACGACGGTTCGGCCAGCGCCAGGTGCAAGCAGAGGCGTCCACCCATGGAGTAGCCGACGTAGGAGGCCCGTCCCGCGGTGCGTCCGAGCAGGCGACCGCCCTCCCACAGGTCGGCTCGGACCGCGGCCGACCCGCCGTGCCCGGGTGCGTCCACGCAGATCACCCGATGGTCGACCGCCAGGTTCTCAGCCAACGAGCCCCAGGAGCTCAGGGTCTGGGTGAACCCGTGAACCAGAGCGAGCGGTCGGCCTGCGCCCTCCTCGGTCGTGTGGAGCGGCGTGGTCTCGGCCATCGGCGGTGCATGGTGGCACGGCCGTGCCCGATAGCGTCGCCCGAGGTCGACCGAGGAGCGGACATGGGTGCCTGGGGAACCGGATCGTTCGACAACGACCATGCGCTCAGCTGGGTGGCCGACGCGCCTGACGGTGACCTCGAATACGTGCGATCGGCTCTCGCGCCGGTCGAAGCGCCGGACGGCTCTCCCATCGAAGCGCCGGACGCGGCGCGTGCGCTGGCCGCCGCCGAAGTGGTTGCAACGTTGCGGGGCGCGCCACCGGATGAGCTGCCCGGCACCGTCACCACCTGGATCGACACGTTGCCCCACGAGTTCGACGAGACCCTGCTGGCCCAGGCCCGGGCCGCCACCGATCGGGTGGTCACGAAGCCCTCAGAGCTACTGGCGCGCTGGGGCGACGCAGGGAGCGACGAGGCCACCACCTGGCAGGCCGGCGTGGCCGATCTGCGCCAGCGGCTGGGATGAGGCCTGGGTGGGCGGTTCTTCGTGCTGGTGGGACCGTGCCCTGGTCTCGGGGGCACGAAGAACAGATGGCCGGGCCCGGTTGATTGGGTGAAGGATCTACCGGCGCCGGAGGACGTGGCGGCCACGTTCTGCGCCACGTTGGCCGAGGAGTGGACGCGGGCCGGTGTCACCGATGTCGTGGTGGCTCCCGGGTCCCGGTCGACCCCGTTGGCCTTGGCCGTCGCCGAGGAGCCTCGGCTGCGCGCCCATGTCCACCACGACGAGCGCTCGGCTGGCTTCATGGCCCTCGGCCTGGGACTGGCCGCGGGACGCCCGGCGGTGGTGGTCACCACGAGCGGCACCGCGGCCGTGGAACTTCACCCCTCGGTGGTCGAGGCGCACCAAGCGCGGGTCCCGTTGATCGTGGCCACTGCCGACCGCCCACCTGAGCTGCGAGGGGTCGGAGCACCCCAGACCATCGACCAGGTGCACGTGTTCGGGCGGTCTGTTCGCTGGTTCGCCGAGCCAGGTGTGGCCGAGGCCGCGGTGGCGCGCACCTGGCGCTCACTCGCTGCCCGGTCGGTGGCCGAGGCCTTGGGTGAGGGCCAGAGCGGCATACCCGGACCGGTTCACCTCAACCTGTCGTTCCGGGAGCCGCTGATCGGTCGCGCCGGCTCCCTGCCTCCAGTCAGAGCGGGCGAGGAGCCGTGGCACACCGGTGGCGGCGCCCGCACCACGGTGACACGGCTGGGCCTGGAGCGCTTGCGCGGCCTGCTGGACGCGTCCCGCGGGCTGATCGTGGCCGGTCGCGGCGCGGCCGACCTCGAGAGCGTGTTCGGCCTGGCTCGGGCGACCGGGTGGCCGGTCCTGGCCGATGCTCGCTCTGGTTGCCGGGTGCCTGATCCGGCGGTGATCGGGGCGTTCGACGCCATGTTGCGCCACCGATCGTTCGCCGATGGGCAACGCCCGGACGTCGTCCTCAGGCTGGGTGAGCCGCCCGCTTCCAAGGTGCTGGGCCATTGGCTGGCGGATGGCGACGCCCGCCAAGTGCTGGTCCATGCGGACGGGGCGTGGGTCGATCCGGACCATGCGCTCGATCATGTGCTGCGAGCCGACCCGACCTCGGTGTGCACCGCCCTCGCTCGCACCATCGGTACGCCCGATGCCGCCTGGCTCGACGTCTGGCGAACGGCCGACGACATCGCGCAGGTCGCCATCGAAGCGATCCTCAGCGCTCATGCCGAACCCACTGAGCCGGGCATTGCCCGCGCCGCGCTCGCTGCGGTGCCCGACGATGCCACGGTGATCGTCGCGTCATCGATGCCCGTGCGTGATCTGGAGTGGTACGCCTCGCCGCGTTCGAACGTTCGGGTTCTGGCCAACCGCGGCGCCAACGGCATCGACGGTGTCGTCTCGACGGCCGCCGGCGTGGCCTTGGCCGAGCCCCGCCGGCCGACCGTTGCCTTGTTGGGGGACGTGGCGTTCCTGCACGACACGAACGGCCTGCTCAACCTTCACGGCCGGTCGGTGGACCTCACGATCGTCGTCGTCGACAACGACGGCGGTGGCATCTTCTCTTTCCTGCCCCAAAATGCGGAGCTGGAGCGGGAACGGTTCGAGCAGCTGTTCGGCACGCCCCATGGCGTCGATCTCACCACCCTGGCGGCCGCTCATGGGATCATGACCATCGAGCCGGCCGGTGCCGCCGAAGTGGGTCCGGCGATAGCCGCCTCGGTCGGCACCGGGGGAGTGCGGGTCGTGCGCATCCGCACGGACCGGCGGTCGAACGTCGTGATCCACGATGAGATCCATGCCGAGGTCGCTTGTCGGCTGCCAGAATCCTGACGATGTCTGCTCCTTCCAACATCTCCTTCGCCGTCGATGACATCGACCTCGGAGACCTCAAGTTCTGGCGCTTGCCGCACCAGCAACGTGAGGCGGCGTTCGCCACGCTGCGCCGGCAACGGCCCGTTGCCTGGTTCTCCGAGCCGGAGATCCCGATGATGTCTGCCGGTCCCGGCTTCTGGGCCATCACCCGCTACGACGACGTGATGCACGTCAGCCGCAACCCGCACCTGTTCATCTCCGGGCGCGGCACGAACATCCCCGACCTGCCTCCGGCGATGATCGAGTTGTTCGGCTCGATGATCAACATGGACGCGCCACGGCACACCAAGCTGCGTCTGATCGTGAACCGGGGCTTCACGCCGCGCATGGTGGCCAAGTTGGAAGAAGGCGTCGTGGAGAGGGCCCGCACCATCGTCGACGCCGTCGCCCCGCGGGGTGAGTGCGATCTCGTTCCCGACGTGGCCGGAGCGCTGCCGCTGCAGGTCATCTGCGACATGATGGGCATCCCGGCGGAGGAGCATCGCTGGATCTTCGACCTGTCGAACAAGATCCTCGGCGCGGCGGATCCCGAGTACGGCGGCGATCCGATGGTCGCCGTCGCCGCCGGCATGGAGCTGTTCCAATACGCGCTGAGCCTGGGCGAGGAGCGCAAGACGAACCCTGGCGAGGACCTCACCAGCGCGCTCATGCGAGCCGACATCGAAGGCCAGGCCCTCACCCCGCAGGAGCTCGGCTCGTTCTTCATCCTGTTGGTGGTGGCCGGCAACGAGACAACCCGCAACGCCATCAGCCATGGCATGTGGTTCCTAACCCAGCACCCGGACCAGCGCAAGATCTGGATGGACGACTTCGAAGGCGTCGCTCCCACCGCGATCGACGAGATCGTCCGGATGGCCTCGCCGGTCATCCACTTCCGCCGAACGGCTACTGCCGACACGGTGGTCGGAGGCCAGCAGATCGCCGCGGGAGACAAGGTCGTGCTCTGGTACAACTCGGCCAACCGCGACGAGTCCCATTGGGACGAGCCGGACCGCTTCGACGTGCGGCGTCAGCCCAACGATCATCTGGGGTTCGGTGGCGGCGGTCCGCACTTCTGCCTCGGCGCCCATCTGGCGCGGCGAGAGATCAAGGTGATGTACGACGAGCTGTTCCGCCGCCTGCCCGACATCGAGGCCTCGGCCGAGCCGGATTATCTCGAGTCAGCCTTCATCAACGGCGTGAAGCACCTGCCGGTCGAGTTCACGCCCGTCGCCTGATCGCCCTCAGACCGAGATCAGCTCCTCAGCATCAGCGGTCTCGTCGGTCGCAGCCTCCACCGATCCTGACGGGCTGTTGTCGATCGGAAGGCCGCCCCTCGAAGCGCGTCCGAGCCGCAGGCCGAGCCAAGCGAAGAGCGCCCGCCGGCGCAGCGCGGCGCTGCCGGCTGCGATGAACGGCGTGCTGGTCGCCACGCACTGCATGCACATGCAGTGCACGCTACGCCGTGCATGCGGTCGGTCGGCTACGGCCGGACGATCGCGGTGAGCATGGCCTGGAGCTTGGCCCGTGTCTCGGCCAGTTCGGTGACTGGGTCGGAGTCGCCCACGATGCCGTTGCCGCCGTAGAGCCGGGCCTTCGGTCCGTCGATCTGGGCGCAGCGGATGCTGACCGCCCATTGACCGTTGCCGTCGGCGTCGACCCAGCCGACGGTTCCGGCGTAGCGGTCTCGGTCCAGGCCCTCGATCTCGGCGATGAGCGCCAGTGCTGCTTCGCGGGGCCGGCCGCACACGGCCGGGGTCGGGTGCAAGGCGCCCACCAGCTCCAGCACCGAGGCCGGCGGATGTGACAGGCGACCTTCGACGGTGGTGGCCAGGTGCTGGACGTTGGCCAGCGCCACGACTGATGGTTCGGCCTCGTCGTCGAGGTAGGAGCAGAACGGCAGCAGGGTGTCGTGGACCATGTCGATGGTGACCTCGTGCTCGTGGCGGTACACCGGCGAGGCCAGTAGCCCGGCCGCCAACCGGGCGTCGGCCTGGGGATCACCCCGCCGAGCCGTGGTGCCGGCCATGGGCTGGGCCCGCACGATGTCGCCCTGACGGGATACGAGCAGTTCCGGAGTCGCTCCGACGAGACCGTCGACGGAGAACACGAAGCAGCCGGGGTAGCTCTGGCTCAAGCGCACCAGGACGTCGGCCACCGGGATCGGCCGGTCGGCGGAGACCACCACCTCACGAGCCAGCACCACCTTGTCGAGGTCACCCTGCTTGATGCGGTCCGTGGCGGTGGCCACCGCGTCGCACCACTCGCTCGGTGGTCGGCTGCTGTGCACTTGGAACGAGGTAGGACCGGAGCTCGGCCGTGCGGTCGGAGCCGACCAGAACGGTGTGACCGGTTCGGACGAGGAGTTGGGTCCGATGTGGGTGATCCAACGAGTGCCGTCCAGTTCCCGGCCCACGACGATCTCAGGGATGCTCAGCGTCGCCGGAGCGCCGGGCAGGAACGGCAGGGCGCCGAAGGCCACCGGCCCGCAGCCCGGCCGTCCCACGTCGTCTTCGCTGTCGATTTCGGAGAGCGCCTCGCCGACCTCGGCCAATGGAACCCTCAGCGCGCACCCTCGCCCGGCGAACCCTGATCGGTCCCGCTGGAACAACAGGCCGGCGTCAGCGGCCACGGCCAGCAGGTCGATGTCCTCGTCCAGCCGGCGGGTGCGGGCCACCAGGTTCGGGCGAGCCATGGTTCAGGCGCGTGTCGCGGTGACGAGTTGGGCAATGCCCGTGGAGAGCAGCGTGCGGCGGATGTCGGTGAAGCCGGCCGAACCGAGTTGGTCGAGCATCTGGTCGGGCGGCGGCAGGTAGGCCACCGATCTGGGGAGGTAGCGGTATGCCGCCTTGTCCGACAGGAGCCCGCCGATGCGGGGCACGATCCGGCCGAAGAAGACGCCGTGACCCCAACGGAGGAAGCGGTTCGGTGGCTCGGACACCTCCAGTAGCGCGATCCGTCCGAGCGGACGGACTACACGCGCCAGCTCGGCGAAGAACGGCTGGAGGTCGACGAGGTTGCGCAGGGCGAAGCCACAGGTGGCGCCGTCGACGCCGGCGGCGGGCACGGGGAGCCGCAGCGCATCGGCCTGGACCAGCGGTGAGACGGTGCGGGCCGCGGCCAGCATCCCGAACGACAGGTCCATCCCGATGGGGTGGTGTCCGCGGGCGGCCAGCTCACGGCACAGGTCACCGGTGCCGCAGGCCAGGTCGACCACCACGGCGCCGTGGGGGAGGGCCAGGTCGCGCACGGTGCGTCGTCGCCAGCCGACGTCCATGCGCAACGTCATGACCCGGTTCACCAGGTCATAGCGCGGGGCGATGGTGTCGAACATCGAGCGCACGGCCCGGACCTTGTCCTGTCCTTGGGGCAGCTGGTCGGCCTCGATCACCGGAGCAGGCACGAGGCGATGCTAGGAGCCGGGTCGGCCAGAAAATTCGGCCGGGTCCTTGCTACGAACGCCTGTTCGAAATATCATGCGTGTCATTCCTACGCCGGCCTGACAGCCCGAACCCTGTCACACCCCCTGCTTAGGGTCCTCGGTACCAGTTCGCTGCGGCAGCGCAGCCTCACAGACGTGGCACGCACCTAGAGGAAGGAACGTCGCAGTGGAACGAGACAAGGCACTGGACATGGCCCTCGGCCAGATCGAGAAGCAGTTCGGCAAGGGCTCGGTCATGAAGATGGGCGACAAGACCTCGATGGCGATCGACACGATCCCCACCGGTGCCCTGTCGCTCGATCTGGCCTTGGGGATCGGTGGCCTGCCCCGAGGACGGGTCGTGGAGATCTACGGGCCGGAGTCCTCCGGCAAGTCCACCCTGGCCATGCACGTCGTGGCCGAGGCTCAGCGCAACGGCGGCATCTGCGCGTACATCGATGCCGAGCACGCCATGGACCCGATCTACGCCCGGGCCATCGGCGTCGATGTCGATGAGCTGCTCATCTCCCAGCCCGACACCGGGGAGCAGGCGCTCGAGATCACCGACATGCTCATCCGCTCCGGTGCGCTCGATGTGGTGGTGATCGACTCGGTGGCGGCGCTCACGCCCCGGGCCGAGATCGAAGGCGACATGGGTGACACCCACGTCGGGCTGCAGGCCCGGCTCATGTCCCAGGCTCTGCGCAAGCTGACCGCCAACCTCAACCGTTCCAACACCGTCTGCATCTTCATCAACCAGCTCCGCGAAAAAATAGGCGTCATGTTCGGCTGCTTTTCCTACGGCACCCGGATCACCCTCGCCGACGGGACACAAGAGAAGATCGGCATGATCGTCAACCAGAAGTTGCCGGTCGAGGTGCTGTCCTATGACCCTGCGGTCGGCGCCGTCGTGCCGAAGAAGGTGGTCAGCTGGTTCGACAACGGCCGGACCGACGAGTTCCTCAGCTTCTCGGTGGCCAAGCCGTCCGGCAACGGACAGGCCCAGTTCGCCTGCACTGCCAACCACCAGATCATGACCCCGGCCGGCTGGCGAGAAGCCGAAGAGCTCGCGGTTGGGGACCGGGTGCTGCAATCGGTCAACCATCATCTCTCGGACTTCCAATGGGAGGTCGTCCTCGGGACCCTCATGGGCGACGGCGCTTTGTCCCCTTCTCGCAGCGGACATGGTGCACGTCTCCGGTTCGGCCACGGTGCCAAGCAGGAGACGTATGCCGACTGGAAGGCCTCGCTGTTCGCCAACCTGTCGGTCAGCCGGACCACCAACGCCAAGGGAGCGGTGTTCTTCGACGTCCAACCGCTGCCCGAGTTGGCCGAACTTCGCCAAGCGGTCTACGTCGACGGCCAGAAGGTGCTCAGCCACGACTACCTGAAGGCGCTCACCCCGTTGTCCCTTGCGTTCTGGTACATGGACGACGGTGCCTTCTCCATCCGCGCCAAAGGTCTGCAGGAGCGGACGCGGGACGGCAGCGGTCGTTCGGAGATCTGTGTGCAGGCGATGGAACCGACCACCCGTCAGCGACTGGCCGAGCATCTGGCCGACTCGTGGAGCATCCGCCCGACGCTGAGCGAGCGTGGGATCAGGAAGATGGCGTACCTGGTCTTCTCCAAGGCGGAGACGGCAAAACTGCACGCCCTCATCGCACCGTTCGTCCATCCGTCCATGGACTACAAGCTCCTGCCTCGGTACCGGGGCCGGTTCGGGGTCGAGCCCGTGTTCGCTCCGATGCGCCGTGAGTTGATGCCGCTGCCGATCATCCGGATAGGGACCATGACACCAAAGGGGAGCACCCACCGGTTCGACCTCGAGGTCGAGGGAACGCACAACTACTTCGCCGATGGAGTCATGGTCCACAACAGCCCAGAGACGACGCCCGGGGGAAGGGCGCTGAAGTTCTACTCGTCGGTCCGGCTGGACATCCGCCGCATCGAATCCATCAAGGACGGCGTCGAGGTGGTCGGCAACCGCACCCGGGTCAAGGTGGTGAAGAACAAGTGCAGCCCACCTTTCCGTCAAGCGGAGTTCGACATCATGTATGGCAAGGGGGTGAGCCGCGAGGGTTCGCTGCTCGACATCGGGGTGGACCTCGGCTTCGTGAAGAAATCCGGTGCCTGGTACACCTACGAAGGCGAACAGCTCGGCCAGGGCCGGGAGAACGCCAAGGTGTTCCTAGCCGAGAACGCGGAGATCATGGTGGAGATCTCCGAGCGCATCCGCCAGCAGGTAGGCATCGGTGCCAAGGCCGAAGATGAGGTCACCTCATCCGACGACGCCCTCAGCTCATTCGACAGCGACGACCAGCCCATCACCCTCGACGACTGACCCCCCACACCAGGGTGGCCCGGCTGGTGAGCCGGGTCACCCTGTGGTCAGCCAGTTGAAGGTGGATCAGACGACCGGCGGGGGTGGCGGGACCGGTGGTGGTGGGATCTCCGGCAGGGGCGGCACCTCGGGATCGGGCGGGATGGTCCCAGGCGGTACCTGACCAACGGGGGGCGGCGAACCGGCGCGCCCGCCGTCGCTACTGCCGGGACCAGCGGGACCGTTGTCGGAAGCTCGCTCGGAGTAGTCGGCACCCCCGCCCACCGCCCGCGACACGAGCAGATCTTGGGAGGCGGCGAACGCCTTGACCGCGTGCATGATCTCGATGGGGATCGGAAACACGATCGTCGAGTTCCGCTCGGTCGAGATCTCGGCCATCGTCTGCAGGGTGCGGAGCTGCATGGCGGCCGGCGACGACATGGCTTGAGCCGCCTGGGAGAGCTTCACCGACGCCTGCAGCTCACCGTCGGCGGCGATGATCTTGGCCCGCCGTTCCCGTTCGGCCTCGGCTTGGCGACCCATGGCTCGCTGGATCTGCTCGGGGAGATCCAGGTCTCGGAGCTCGACCCGACGGACCTCGACACCCCAGTCCTCGGTCTGGCGGTCGAGCACGACCTTGAGCTCGCTGTCGATCTGGTCCCGCGACGAGAGCAACTCGTCGAGCTCGTGGTGGCCGATGACCGAGCGCAACGTCGTCTGGGCCACCAGAGCCGACGCCTGGTACCAGTTCTGCACCTTCACCACCGACGACACCGGGTCGATCACCCGCAGGAACGCCACCGCGTCGAGGGTCAGGGTGACGTTGTCCTTGGTGATCACCTGCTGGGGTTGCACCGGCACGGCCACCTCTTGGAGGTTGGCCTTGACGATCTTGTCGAGAACCGGGATGACGAAGAACACGCCGGGTCCCTTGGCTCCGACGCAGCGGCCCAGCCGGAAGATCACGCCCCGCTCGTACTCCTGCACGATCTTCAAGGAGAAAGCCAGCCCCACCAGGAAGAGGAAGAGGGCGATGACGACAATCGCGACGACCACTTGCACGGCTAGGCCTCCTCGGGGTCGGAGCCTTCACACTAGGGGGGCAGGTATCGGCTGCGCCGGTGGCGAACATGCACTGCATGAGCTCGAGACGACAAGCGCGGCTGACATGGAACCGCTGAAGGTCTCGGCTCACTCCAACCCGGGCTCGGTGGCGGGGGCGATGGCCGGAGTCATCCGCCAGACCGGATCGGTGGTGGTGCAGGTCGTGGGCGCCGGTGCTGTCAATCAGGCGATCAAGGCGGTGGCCATCGCCCGCGGGTTCGTCTCTTCCTCCGGAGTCGACCTGGTGTGCACGCCGAGTTTCGTCGATGTCGAGATCGACGGAGAGCACCGCACGGCCATCCGCCTATGCATAGAAAGCCGGCGCCAGGAGACGATCGCGCGGTCAGCGCTGCCGACGACGCCACCTTCAGCCGTCGACTTCGCCCCGCTGGGACCGGCTGGCTGGGGCCCCGCCTCGGGAACCTGAGCACCGGCCGCCGGACGGCCGGCCGACCCACCGTCGTAGGCTCGTCGCCCGTGGAGGCGCATCCGGTCGCGGGCCGTACGTACGTGGTGCGCACGTTCGGGTGCCAGATGAACGAGCACGACTCCGAGCGGATCGCCGGCTTGCTCGAGGCGGACGGCCTGGCTCCGGCACGCGGAGTGGACGACGCCGACGTGATCGTGCTCAACACCTGCTGCATCCGAGAGAACGCCGACAACAAGCTGTACGGCACGCTCGGCCACCTGAAGAGCCTCAAGGAGCGTCGTCCGGGCGTCGAGCTGGTCGTCGCCGGATGCCTGGCCCAGAAGGACCAGGACCTGATCCGTCGTCGGGCGCCCCATGTGGATGTGGTGCTGGGCACCCACAACGTCCATCGCGCCGCTGAGCTCCTGCGGGAGTCACGGGCCAACGGGCCGATCACGGAGATCCTGAGCGAGACGGTGGCCGGAGATCACGAGCTGTTCCCGTCGGCCCTGCCCGCTCGGCGCGAGCAGGGGCATGCGGCCTGGGTCACCATCCAGATCGGTTGTGACAACAACTGCGCCTTCTGCATCGTGCCGGCGGTTCGCGGCCCGGAGATCAGCCGACCTTTCGCCGACCTGATCGACGAGGTGCACAGGTTGGCCGGCGAGGGTGTCGTCGAGGTCACGCTGCTCGGCCAGAACGTCAACTCCTACGGCCGGGACATCACCCTCGCCGGCCGACGCGGTGGAGGCTCAGAACGGGTGAGGCCGCTCTTCGCCGAGCTGTTGGCTGCGGTCGGGGCCGTCGACGGCATCCGGCGGGTCCGCTTCACCAGCCCTCATCCCAAGGACCTGCGACCCGACACGATCGCGGCGATGGCCGAGACGCCGGCGGTCTGTGAGCACCTACACCTGCCGCTCCAATCGGGAAGCGATCGGGTTCTCTCGGCCATGCACCGGGGCTACACCGCACAGCGTTACCTCGACCGGCTGACCGCAGCCCGCGCCGCGATCGACGACCTGGCCGTCACCACCGACCTCATCGTCGGCTTCCCCGGTGAGACCGAGGCCGACTTCGCCCACACCCTCGAGGTGGCGACCGAGGCCGACTACGACAGTGCGTACACATTCATCTACTCAGCCCGCACCGGCACCGAAGCGGCGGAACGGACCGAGCAGTTCGTCGACCCTGAGCTCGTGGCGGATCGGTTCGAACGGCTGCGCGTCGTGGTCGAGAGGTCCGCCGTGCGCCGTCATCGCCGCCGGATAGGGCGGACCGAGGAGGTCGTGGTCGAGGGCCCGTCGCGCCGCGATGCGGGGATCCTCACCGGACGGACACGGCAGAACAAGCTCGTCCACTTCGCCGCACCGAACCCCGTTAGGACGGGTTCGTTCGCCCGCCTGCAGATCACCGCCGCCGGAGCGCACCACCTGCGGGGCGAGCTGATCGAAGTCACGGCACCGCCCCGGCACCGCACCCGCATACCCGTTGTCGCCGGCTGACCCACCGAGCCCGCGAGGGCCGGGAGACACGGCTCGCTCTCGACCCCTTGCCCTGGTGGGCACGACCGCTTCCGGGAAGTCGCGGATCGCGATGGCTCTCGCTCGACAGATCGGCGACGTCGAGATCGTGTCGGTGGATTCGATGCAGGTCTACCGCGGCATGGACATCGGCACGGCCAAGCCCACGCCCGCCGAACAGGCCGAAGTTCCCCACCACGTGATCGACTTCGTCGATCCGTGGGAAGAGTTCGACGTGCACTCGTTCCAGGCGGCCGTGCGCGCCGCTCTGGCCGATATCGCCTCCCGCGGGAAGCGGCCGTTGCTGGTGGGCGGCACGGGCCTCTATCTACGTGCGGTGGTCGACGACCTGACCCTCCCCGGTCGGTACCCCGCCGTCGCCGCCGCACTGCATGCCGAACCCGACACGGCCGGGCTTCATCGGCGTCTCGCGCTGCTCGACGCCCGGGGTGCGTCCCGCATGGAACCGACCAACCGCCGTCGCATCATCCGGGCGTTGGAGGTGACCCTTGGCAGCGGCCGCCCGTTCTCGTCGTTCGGGCCGGGCCTGGAGGTCTACCCGCCGAGCGGGATCGACCTCGTGGGAATCGCCCTGCCCAGGACCGTGGTGGCCGACCGCATCGCTGTTCGGTACCGCCAACAACTCGAGTGCGGCTTCCTCGACGAGGTCCGGCGCATGGCTGAGCTGCGCCTCCCGCTAAGCCGCAGCGCGGCGCAGGCCCTCGGCTACCGCGAGCTGCTGGCCCATCGGCGCGGCGAGCTCGGCCTAGACGAAGCGGTCGATCTGGCGATCAGGCGGACCCGCCGGCTCGCCAACCGCCAACGGGTGTGGTTCCAGCGCGACCCCCGCATCCTCTGGTTCGACGCGACGGAGGATCCCCATGACGTGCTGCCAGCATTGGTCCGCCATGCAGAGCGCCTCTGGTGAGGGCCGGAATCGCCCGTGGATCGCCGTTCGAGCCTGCGACACTGGCAGAGATGGCGTACCGGCTGACCAAGCACCACGGCCTCGGCAACGACTTCCTCGTCTTGCTCGGCTCGTCCGCCGACACGTCCGACGTGGATGCCGCCGCGGCGCGCCGGTGGTGTGACCGCCGACGGGGGATCGGCGCCGACGGCCTGCTGGTGGGCACCGACGGTGAAGGAGCTGCGGGCTCAGCCGTCGACCTGGTGATGACCCTGTTCAATGCCGACGGATCACGAGCCGAGATGAGCGGCAACGGCATCCGCTGCCTGGCTCAGGCCGAGGCTCGCCGCCGCGGCGTCGAGACAGTCGAGCTGCGCATCGCCACCGACGGTGGCATCCGCTCGGTTGCGGTCGAGCCCGATCCCGCAGCCGTTGACCAAGCCACGGTCTTAGCCACGGTGGACATGGGCTCTGCGGCTGCGGGGCCCGAACCCGACATCGAGCTGACCCACGATCCCGCCGACCTCGGCACCGCCGAGGCGTTGGCCCTGTCGCCACGGGCTCAGGTCACCGTCGATCTGGGCAACCCCCACCTCGTTCTGCTGGTCGACGATCCCGAGGCGGTCGACCTCGTGGCCGCCGGATCGCTGCACGAGGCGGCCTACAGCCATGGGATCAACGTGCATGCCGTGGCTCCCACGGTCGGCCAGCGCGATGCGCTCACCGTTCGGGTCTGGGAGCGAGGGGTTGGGGCCACCGATGCCTGCGGCACCGGGGCAGCGGCCGCCGCTCATGCCGCTCACGAGTGGGGACTGGTCGGGCGCCAGGTCACCGTGCACATGCCCGGGGGTGACATCGAGGTCACCGTCGACGATCCGATCATGCTGACCGGACCAGCCACCTATGTAGCCACCGTGGAGCTGGACGCGTGAACGACGAGCCGGCCGATCCCGCAGCCGCCGGCGGCCGGTCGATCGGTGACTCGCTGGTCGATCCGCCCGACGATGCGTTCGACGACGAACCGATCGATCCCGAGGAGCAGCAGGAGGAGGACACCCACCGTGGGGCGTTCGGGGAGTTTGGAGCAGACCAGGACGGGTTCATCGACCGCTCGTTCCGCGAGCGCATCGTCCTCGTGGGCGTCACGCGAGGAGGCACCGACCCCGAGCGCACCGACGCTGACCTCGACGAGCTGGAGCTGCTGGTGGACACCGCGGGGGCCGATGTGGTGGCCCGGGTCGATCAGCGGCGCGAGCGGCCCGATCCCGCCACGTTCATCGGCAAGGGCAAGGTCACCGAGCTCCGCACGACCGCCGAGGCGGTGGACTGCGACACTGTGGTCTTCGACGACGAGCTCAGCCCGGCGCAGCAGTACAACTTGGAGAAGCTGCTCAAGCGCAGCGCCATCGACCGCACCGCGGTGATCCTCGACATCTTCGCCCAGAACGCGGCCAGCCAGGAGGGCAAGTCCCAGGTGGAGCTGGCCCAGCTGCGCTACCGGCTCCCCAGGCTGCGGGGTCGGGGCACGACGATGAGCCAGCAAGCAGGCGGTATCGGCACCAGAGGCCCCGGCGAGACCCAGCTCGAGACGGACCGACGCCGCATCTTGCGGCGCATCCACAAGCTGGAAGCCGACCTCCGGGCCACCGCCCGCCATCGATCCACCCAACGCAAGCAGCGTCAACGCAGCCGGGCTCAGCACATCGCCATCGTGGGCTACACCAATGCCGGCAAGTCCACGCTGCTGAACCGGCTCACCGACTCGGGCGTCCTGGTCGAAGACCGGCTGTTCGCCACCTTGGATGCCACCACCCGGCGCCTACAGCTGCCCGGCGGAGAGGCGGTGCTGCTCACCGACACCGTCGGGTTCGTCCGCAAGCTGCCCCACCAACTCGTCGAGGCGTTCCGTTCAACGCTCGACGTGGCAGCCGACGCCGATCTGCTGGTCCATGTCGTCGACGGCTCCTCGGCCGATCCGCAGTCCCAGATGGATGCGGTGCGCGACGTGTTGGCAGAGATCGGCGCAGAGGCCGTACCCGAGCTGATCTGTTTCAACAAGGCCGACGCCAGCGCGGAGGTGAAGCGCCTGGTCGATCGTCAGCCCGGGTCGGTCGGCATCTCGGCGCAGACCGGCGAGGGCATCGAAGCGCTACTGGCCGCGATCGGCGATCGGCTGCGGCTGCTCACGACCCTGGTGGAGCTGTTCGTCCCCTACGACCGCGGCGAGGTCCTGGCCGAGGTCCACCGTGAGGGTGAGGTGCTGTCCGAGGCGGCGGAGGAGACCGGGATGCGGTTGCGGGCCAGGCTCGACGACACTGCGCGGAGCAAGCTCGCGGCGTTCGTCATCGGCGTCGCGCCCTCTCAGTAGGGTTGCCCCGGTGACTGCATCGACTGCCGGACGGGGAGCCTGGGGGGTGGGCCTCGCCACCGTCACCTCGACCAATGGCCTCGTGCTCGATACGTGGTTCCCTCACCCGGAGCTCGGCGTCGACGGGGCCAATGACCTCGAGGCCCTCGATCACGCCCATGCGGTCGCTTCCGGCACCATGGACCTCGCGCTCACCGCGGCGTCGGCGGCGCTAGGCGCTGATCTCACCCACCTCCAGGGGACCGAGCAGCTCCGCCGTGTGCGGATCGTGCCGGTCGTCACGGTCATCGAGGACTTGGCTGACCCTCCGCTTGATGCGTACGACGCGTACCTCCGGCTGCACCTGCTGTCCCATCGGCTCATCCGCCCGAACGAGTGCTCGGTGGAGGGGATCTTCGCCGTGCTGAACACCGTGGTGTGGACCAACGCCGGACCCTGTCCGGTCGAAGGCTTCGAGGACATCCGCCTCGCCTTGCGGACCGCCGGCCACCAGGTCGAGGTGTTCGGGTTGGACAAGTTCCCGCGGATGACTGACTACGTGGTCCCCAGCGGCGTGCGGATCGCTGACGCTGATCGGGTCCGGCTGGGCGCCCACCTCGGTGCCGGCACGATCGTGATGCACGAGGGCTTCGTCAACTTCAACGCCGGCACGCTCGGCCAGGCCATGGTGGAGGGCCGGATCAGCCAAGGGGTGGTGGTCGGCGAAGCTTCCGACATCGGCGGCGGCGCGTCGATCATGGGCACGCTGTCCGGCGGCGGCAAGGAGATCGTGTCGGTTGGCGAACGCTGCCTCCTCGGGGCCAACAGCGGCATCGGCATCTCCCTCGGAGACGAATGCACCGTAGAAGCTGGTCTCTATGTGACCGCCGGCTCGCGGGTCACCCTCCCCGACGGCGCGGTGGTCAAGGCCGCCGAGCTCTCAGGTCGTTCGGGGCTGCTGTTCCGGCGCAACTCGGTCTCCGGCGCGATGGAAGTGGTGGCCCGATCCGGTTCCTGGGGCGGCCTGAACGACGCCCTGCACCAGAACTGACGATGGCCGGGTTCTCGCCTCCGCCGTACCCCTACGACCGGCTCGACGAACTGAAGACGGTGGCCGATGGGCATCCGGGCGGCGTCGTCGACCTCTCGATCGGCACTCCCGCTGACGCACCTCCGCAGCGGGCCATCGACGCGCTGGCCCGGTCGGGATCTGAGCGTGGGTACCCGGCCTCGGTGGGCACCGCGGCGTTCCGCGAGGCGGCTTCGGCCTGGCTGCAGCGCCGTCTCGGAGTGAGCGTGGCGACGGACCAGCTGGCGGCTTGCGTCGGTACCAAGGAGCTGGTGGCCGGCCTGCCGCAGTGGCTGCGCTTGCGCTCGCCGGGGCGAGACACCGTGCTGTACCCGGCCGTCAGCTACCCGACCTACGCCATGGGGGCCACACTCGCCGGCTGTCGTGCGGTACCGGTGGCCGTCGACGGCGAGTGGCGGATGGACCTCGACTCGATCGCTGAGGCCGACGCGGCGAGGGCGTTGTGCCTGTGGATCGATTCTCCGGGAAACCCCGCCGGCGGCCTCGAAGACCTGGCCACTGCCGCAGCCTGGGGTCGGGAGCGGCACATCCCGGTCCTGTCCGACGAGTGCTACGCCGAGTTCACCTGGGACGGGCCACCCCGCACGATCCTCGAGCACGGCCCCGACGGGGTCCTGGCTCTGCACTCGCTCTCCAAGCGATCGAACCTGGCTGGGGTGCGGGCCGGGTTCTACGCCGGCGACGCAGACCTCGTGACCTACCTGTCAGAGGTCCGCAAGCACGCGGGGCTGATGGTGCCCGGGCCCGTGCAGGCCGCGGCGGTGGCCGCGTGGAGCGACGATGTCCACGTCGACGAGCAGCGCAACCGTTACCGCGACCGTCTCGAGCGACTGGCAGCTGTCCTTGAAGGGTGCGACTGGGGTCTCGAAGCTCCGCTGCCCGCTGGCGGCTTCTACCTGTGGATCGCCGCGCCGGAGCGGGACGCGTGGGGCCTCGTCCGCCGTCTGGCCCGCGAAGCCGGTGTGCTGGCCAGCCCCGGTGAGTTCTACGGCGTAGCAGGGGCGGCCCACGTCCGGTTGGCCATGGTCCAGCCACTCGAACGCATCGAGCTGGTCGCCGACCGTTTGGCCTCCGCTCGTGCCCTCAGCCGATCAGGGAGAATGGCCAGGTGACCTACCCCATGCAGAAGAGCGGCCCCAGCGCGGCGGGAATCTTGATCGGTATCGCGCTGATGGTGATCGGCGCCGTCGGCGGCATCGTTCTCACCGTGGCCAGCGTCCAGTCGGTCGAACACACCGTGAACAGCTACAAGCGGGTGGACGCCAGCACGGGCGGCGCGGTGACGTTCAGCGAAACCGGCCGGTACTACGCCTACTACGAGCGCCACGGGATCAAGAACCGTGGTCAGATCCCACCGCTCCGAGTGAAGCTGTCGGGGCCGGCGGGTCGACAGCTCCTGCTCACCGACATCGGCCGTACCGGGACCAACGAGCACTACGACTTCGGTGACCACGAAGGTGTACGCATCACCGGCTTCGACGTCCCCAGGACGGGCCAGTACCGGGTGACCATCCTCGGGGAGTCAGCCGGCACCTCAGGGACCGAGATCGCCTTCGGCAAGGGGTCGATCACCAAGGGGCTCCTTGGGCTGGTGGGCGGCCTGCTGGGTGGCGGCCTCATCGGGTTCATCGGCCTCATCGTGTTGATCACCACCGTCGTCCGCCGCGGCAGGCACCGCAGGCGACTGGCCCAGGCGGCCTACGGCGGCGGTTACGGGCCGCCCGGCGCCTACGGGCCACCCGGGTTCGGTCAACCCGGCACCTGGCCGCCGAGCGCACCTGGTCCGAGCCAGTGGCCCGCACCACCGGGCCAACCGGGTTCGCCGCCGCCGCCAGGCCGGCCCGGAGGATGGGCACCGCCGCCTCCACCGCCGCCCGGGTCGGGTGCGACCAACGATCCCGGCCAGCCTGGTTGGGGCGGCCCCGGGCGGTGAGCGAGCCACGATCCGTAGGCGGGGCCACCGGGCGCCGGGCCCGGGGACGGGGCCGGGAAGGCTTCTCGCGATGACCGACCTGTTGGCGCTCACCGCGCAGCTGGTCGACATGGCCTCGGTCAGCCACCAGGAGGATCCTTTCGTCAACTGGCTCGAAGGCGAGTTACGAGCGGTGCCGTGGCTCACCGTCGACCGCGTTGGCTCCAACCTCGTAGGTCGCACGATGCTCGGTCATCGGCTGCGTTTGGTGGTGGCCGGCCACACCGACACCGTGCCAGTCAACGGCAACGCTCGAGCCCGGGTCGAGGGGGACACGCTCTGGGGTCTCGGATCCGCGGACATGAAGTCCGGTCTTGCGGTGATGTTGGAGCTGGCCCGCACGGTTGCCGACCCCGCGCTGGACATCTCCTACGTGTTCTACGCCGGGGAGGAGGTGGACGCCGCACACAACGGGCTCGGTCACCTGTTCCGGGATCGGCCTGATCTCGTCACCGGCGACGTGGCCCTGCTCGGGGAACCCACCAGCGCGGCCATCGAGGCTGGCTGCCAGGGCACACTACGGGTCGAGATCACACTGGCGGGAGCGCGGGCCCACACGGCCCGACCGTGGATGGGTAGCAACGCCATCCACCGACTCGGCGACTTGTTGCGCCTCGTGGCCGAGCACGAGCCTCGTCAGCCCACGATCGGCGGTTGCACCTATCGCGAAGCAGTGCAGGCCGTTGCGGTGTCCGGAGGCGTGGCGGCCAACGTGGTTCCCGATAGCGCCACGGTCACCATCAACCATCGCTTCGCCCCCGATCGCAGCACGGCCGAGGCCAGCGAAGCTTTGCGAGCCCTGCTCGCCCCCGTGTTGGGGGCGGACGACACGTTCGAGCTGGTCGACCACGCGGACGGGGCCGCTCCAGCGATGGATCATCCTGTTCTGGCGGCCCTCATCGAACGAAACCAGCTCACGGTCAAGGCCAAGCTCGGCTGGACCGACGTCGCCCGCTTCGCCGCCCACGGTGTGCCGGCCGCCAACTTCGGCCCGGGCGACGCGACGGTGGCTCACATGGCCGACGAGCGGGTCGAACGGGCCCAGATCGAGTCGTGTTTCGCCGCCCTCGATGACCTGTTGCGGAACGGCATCGGGGGGTGAGCGGCCGCCGGCTGCGCGTACGACGCGATGCGACAGTACGTCGACGCAGTGGCCCGGCCGACGAGGAGCGCTGGTGGGCGCCGGTGGACCAGGAGTTCGTGCAGCGACCCTTGCTGAGCCGGTGGGACTTCCCCAAGGGATGGCGCCCCACCATGATGTTGAGCAACCAGGAAGTGCTCGACCCGTACGGCGGTGTCGACGCGGCCGCCGCGGTTCGCCGAGCCAGAGCGGGGCGCGTGCTCAGCGCGCTCGACGAGGGCGTGGCGTACCGGTCGGCCAGCCGTCAGCTCCTCGTGTTGCGAACCGAGGCTTTCCGCGATCCGGACGAGCAGGTGCACCGACAGGCGTGGCAGGCCGACGGCTCGTCGGCGCTCACTGCCACCTACAGGGCGCGCTGGGCGGATCGAGGGGTCGTTCCCAGCTGGATCGAGACGAGGATCCGCAGGCCCGGCGAGCTGCCGGCCGGTGTCGACCAGCGCATCGACTGGCTCCGAGTCGAGGATCACACCGACCCCGAGCGCGAAGGCGTCGTGACGATCTATGAGCATCTGACGCTCTGGTGCGGACGCGCCCACGCGGTGGTGACGGTTCGCCACGAGCCGGACCAGCACCTCGAGGAGATGACGCTCGCGGTGGCCAGCCGCCTGCTCGAGCGGCTCGGGACGCTGCCCCCAGCCCCGAACGAGCTCGGCGACGAGGCGGCCGGCGCCTCTTAGACGCGGCGCATGACGGTGACGACACGGCCGAAGATCGTGACCTCGGACGGATCGAACTCCATCGGCTCGAGCCTGGGGTTGGAAGGCACGAGAACGATCTTGTCGCCCTTGCGGCTGAACGTCTTCACCGTCCCCTCCTCACCAGGGATGCCGGCCACGACGATGTCTCCCTTGTCGGCCGTGCTCTGGGTCCGGGCCACCACGAGATCGCCGTCGAGGATGGCAGCATCGACCATCGAGTCACCCCGTACCCGCAACATGAACAGCTCTCCCTCGCCGGTGAGGTCGGCCGGTACCGGGATCACCTCCTCGACGTTCTCCTGGGCCAGGACGTCGGTGCCCGCGGCGACTTCGCCCACCAGCGGGACGTGGCGGACGGGTCGCCGCTCGACCGTGGCTCCCGAGGCCGGATCGAAACGGACCTCGATGGCCCTGGGCTTGGTCGGGTCGCGGCGGAGGTAGCCCAGCCGCTGCAGGGTCGAGAGGTGTGAGTGCACGGTCGACGGCGAGGCGAGGCCGACGGCTTCGCCGATCTCGCGTACCGACGGCGGGTAGCCGCGCTCGCGCATCGCCCGTTCGATGCACTCGAGGATCTGGCGTTGACGAGCGGTGATCGGGGGTGCTCCAGCCACAGAAGCCTCCTGAATGGGTGGGCGTGGAGGGCACCATAGCACCGCGCGTGTGTTCGGAGAAACATTTGTTCGATCAGGGGTTGACGCCGAACGGGCGTTCTGGTTGTCTACCTACACGAACAGACGTTCGGCCGGACCGCAGGGTTCGCCAGCGAAAATCCTGTCACACCCCCTGGGGAGAATGCCCACATGGCAGCAGTCATCCATCCCGCCCTCCACCCGACCAGGCCACCGCAGTCCCGGCCCGGGCTCCGGCTGGTCGAAGGGGGTCGCTCGCCTCGGCACCTGGCCGCCAAGTACCGCCGCCGAAGGATCGTGGTCACCATCCTGGCCGTGGCGGTGATGGGGTTGGTGGTCCTCGGTGCTGGCCCCGCGCTGGGCGCGCTTCGTCCGGACGTCCCGGGCGCGCACGGCGCTCGGCCATCCATCATCCGTGCTGGCCCTCCGGGGGAAGGAGCGTTCGTGACCGTTCGCCCGGGAGACACGCTCTGGTCGATCGCTCGCCGGTTGAGCCCCGGCGGCGACATCCGGGCCGCGGTGGACGGGTTGGCGGCGATCCATGGCACCGGTCCTCTCCAGGTGGGCGAGCGGTTGCCGGTCAGCGCGGCGGGAGGACGCTGAGAACCGGTTGCCGATGGGTGCCGTCGGGTCCGACGCCGGAGGCGCGGATAGCGTCGCGGCGGTGCGGTGCCCGCTCTGTTCCAACGTCGAGGACAGGGTCGTCGACTCGCGGGCATCCGAGGACCGGTCAGCCATCCGGCGCCGGCGGGAGTGCCTCGGGTGTGGCCGCCGGTTCACGACGTTCGAACGGGTGGAAGAGGTCCCGCTCGTCGTGCTGAAGCGCTCGGGAGAGCGCCAACCGTTCAGTCGCGACAAGATCGTGGCCGGGCTGCGGGCCGCCACCAAGAACCGGCCGGTCCCGCCCGACCGACTGGAGGAGTTGGCCGCCGCGGTCGAAGAGCACGTCCGCCTGGATGGTCCCGAGCTGTCCAGCCAACGCATCGGCCTGGCGGTGCTCGAGCGGCTGGGTGAGGTCGACCAGGTGGCTTACGTGCGCTTCGCCAGCGTCTACAAGGAGTTCGACGATCCGGCTGACTTCGAGCGCGAGGTCGGCCTCCTCACCAAGGCCACTGCCCCGAAGTGGGCCGCCGGCTCGCCGCCTCAAGCGGAGAGGTAGCGCAGGAACAGGAACCCGTCTTCGGTCAGGGCGTGGCTGAGCCGCATCACGATCGGAACTGCCGGCGGCGTTCCGGTGGTCAGACCCTTGCTGGCCACCCCGGTGAGGAGCGGCGAGACGCTGAGGTTCAACTCGTCGACCAAGCCGGCCGCGAAGAGCTGGCCGTTCAGCGACGGTCCGCCCTCAACCAGCACAGCCTCACGTCTCGATCGCGGAGCGCCGCCAGTGCACCAGCCAGGTCCACCCGCCCTCCCTCGCCGACCACCAGGAGGTGACCGACCCGGGAGACCTGTTCGGCCTTGGCTCTGTCGGCGGCCGGGCTGGTGATCACGAAGGGCTGCTCGACCGCCTCGGTGAAGAGCGCGGCACCCAGGTCGAGGTCGAGTGAGCCTGACACGATCGCCAGTCGGGGCACCTCGGCTTGGCCGCGGGCACGGCGCTCGACCCGTCGCTGCGGAGCCAACCCCGGCGGGCCGTACCGTTCGGCTCGCACGGTTCCGGCAGCGACCAGGATGACGTCGGCGACCGCCCGCAGCGCGCCGAACAACGCCTTGTCGGCCGGACCTCCGAGCCCACCGGAAAGCCCTCCGACCTGGGTCGCTCCGTCGATGCTGGCCACCATGTTCATGGCCACCCAAGGCCGATGCGCATGCGGCGGACGTTCGAGACCAGCGTGCAGCGCCACCGGGTCGACCGTGTCGAGCGGCTCGGGAAGGAGCTGACGCATGACCGGACGGTACCGGGGCCGGATCTGTCCCTTCGGGACAGCAGCGGTCTCCCGCCATGCCTGGCACGATGAGGCCATGACCATCGCCGAGAGCCCGCCGGTGTCTGCTGGCGAGACGATCCAGTCGACCACCACCGCGTACCGGACATGTCCGCTGTGCGAAGCGGGCTGCGGCCTCGAGATCACCCTCGACGGTCACCAGGTGCGGCGGGTCCGAGGCGACCGGGCCGACGTGTTCAGCCACGGTTTCATCTGCCCCAAGGGATCCACGCTCAAGCAGCTCCAAGAGGACCCGGACCGCATCCGCACGCCCCTCGTGAAGCGCGAGGGGCGCTGGGAGGAAGCCTCGTGGGCCGAAGCGTTCGCGGAGATCGAGGCGCGGCTGCTGGCGGTCATCGACCAGCACGGCCGCGATGCGGTCGGGGTGTACGTCGGCAACCCGAACGCGCACAACCTGGCCGGCCAGCTCTACCTCCGGCCCTTGTTGAAGAGTCTCGGCTCGGCCAACCTGTTCTCGGCCAGCACGGTGGATCAGCGGCCGAAGGAACTATCCGCGTCGTTCATGTTCGGCGGCGGGCTCACCGTGCCGGTGCCCGACCTCGATCGCACCGAGTTCCTGCTCATCCTCGGAGCAAACCCCTACGCCTCCAACGGCAGCCTGGCCACCGCTCCCGATTGGCCGGGCCGGCTGGAGGCCCTGAGAGCACGGGGTGGCCGGCTGGTGGTGGTGGACCCTCGCCGGAGCCGTACAGCGGAGGAGGCCGACCAGCACCTCGCCATCCGACCCGGCGCGGATGCGTTCCTGCTCGCCGCGCTGGTGACAACCCTGGCCGAGGAGGACCTCGTCGACACCGGCGAGGCCACCGACCACCTGGTCGGCTTGGAGCACGCGCTCGACGCGCTGGCCCATCTCACCCCCGAGGCGGTGGCCGACACGGTCGGCATCGCCGCATCGGTGATCCGCCAACTGGCCCGCGACCTCGCCGCAGCACCGGCCGCCGCGGTGTACGGCCGGATCGGCACGACCACCGCCGAGTTCGGCACGCTGGCCAGCTGGCTGGTGGACCTGCTCAACGTGTGCACGGCCAACCTCGACCGGCCGGGCGGAGCCATGTTCAGCCGGGCGGCGGCCGGCGCAGCCAACACGCGAGGCGCCCCGCGGGTCGGGCGGGGGATCCGCCTCGGTCGGCGGCGCAGCCGGGTGCGCGGCCTGGCCGAATCCCTCGGAGAGCTGCCCGTGGTGTGCATGGCCGAGGAGATCGACACGCCCGGGCCCGGCCAGATCCGGGCGATGATCACCATCGCCGGCAACCCGGTGCTGTCCACACCCAACGCCGACCGACTCGACGCCGCGCTATCCGGGCTGGATTTCATGGTGGCCGTCGACATCTACCGCAACGAGACGACCCGCCACGCCGACGTGATCCTGCCGGCACCCGCACCGTTGCAGAAGGGGCACTACGACATCGCCCTGTTGCAACTGGCCATCCGCAACGTGGCGAACTACTCGCCGCCCGCCTTGCCGCTCGATCCCGGTCAACTGGACGAGTGGGAGGTCTTGGCCAAGCTGGCCCTGATCCTCCAGGGCCTGGGAGCAGAGGCGGATCCGGCGCTGGTGGACGACGCGATCATCGGGTCGCTCGTGCGCAGCGCAGTCTCCGACGAGTACTCGAACGTCCATGGTCGTGATCCCGAGGAGCTGCTCGCCGCTCTGGAACCGCGCCGCGGGCCGGATCGTCTGCTGGATCTGATGTTGCGCACTGGTCCCTACGGCGACGGGTTCGGGTCGGCCACCGGTGCCAATCCGAACGGGGCGCCCAGGCTGTCTCTCGACGTGCTGTTGGCCAACCCTCACGGGATCGACCTCAGCCCGCTCGAGCCCCGGCTGCCCGAGGTGCTGCGCACTCCCTCGGGTCGAGTGGAGCTAGCCCCCGAGCCGATCGTGGCCGATGTCGACCGGTTGACGAGGGCGCTCCGCAGGCCCCGGCCGGACTTCGTGTTGATCGGCCGTCGACACTTGCGTTCCAACAACTCCTGGATGCACAACGTGGAGGTGCTGGTGAAGGGCAGGCCTCGCTGCACGTTGCACCTGCACCCCGACGATGCGTCGAGGATCGGAGTCAGCGACGGCGCCGAGGCCACCGTCACCAGCCGGACCGGCTCGCTGCGGGTGCCGGTCGAGGTGACCGACGCCATCCGGCCGGGGGTGGTCAGCATCCCCCACGGTTGGGGACACGACGTGGAAGGAACCCAGCTCGCGGTGGCGGCCGGTCACGCCGGGGTCAACTCGAACATCCTCTCCGACGAGCTCCTGATCGACGAGCTGTCGGGAAATGCCGTGCTCAACGGCATCCCGGTGACGGTGGCTCCGGCCGGGCCATGACGGCCGGCCCGCGCTCGTCCACCGGCGTGTGGATGAACGGCAGGGAAATCCCCGCGGAATTCACAGGGTTGTGCCCCTTCCTCTCCACAGGGCGTTGCCCGTACGGTGGCCTTCGGTGATCAACGACTGGTCGGCGCGACGGGCGGATGGTGTGGAAGCCCTCATAGGTCGGGTGACGAACGTGAGGACGGGAGGGGATCTGCCGCAGCAGTGGGAGATTTCGCGAACGGCCTTTGACCTGCTTGTTCGCGTCGGGCCAGCCGTTGACACCACCGTAATTACCGTGCTGTAATTCCCCCCACATCTTGTGGTGTCGGGGCGGCAGGGGATGGTTTGGCCACAACGTCTTGTGGTTCCTCGGTCGTGGCTCGGGGCGAGCGGTCCGCCTGCTCCCGGAACGGCACTGTCCCTGTCCCAGCACGTCTGCTCGTTGAGGAGCTCCCATGGCCTTGGCCCCCGAACAAACCGGCATCGGCATACGCCGCCACTTCACCAGCGAGGGAACCGAGCCCTACGACCAGGTCGACTGGGAGCGGCGTGACGCCCGCATCACGAACTTCCGCGACGGTTCGGTGGCCTTCGAACAGCTGGGCGTGGAGTTCCCGCGGGGCTGGTCGCTCAACGCCACCAACATCGTGACCCAGAAGTATTTCCGCGGGACGCCGGGCACCGCTGAGCGGGAGTCGTCGCTCAAGCAGGTGGTGGACCGCGTGGTCGACACGATCACGAGCTGGGGAACCGAGGGTGGCTACTTCGTCGACGATCGCGAGGCCGAGGCGTTCCGGGCCGAGCTGAAGTACCTGATGATCACCCAACGGGCGGCGTTCAACTCGCCGGTCTGGTTCAACATCGGTGTCAGTGGCGTGCCTCAGCAGGCCTCGGCGTGCTTCATCCTCGCCGTCGAGGACACGATGGACTCGATCCTGAACTGGTACGTCGAGGAGGGGACGATCTTCAAGGGCGGGTCCGGTTCGGGCATCAACCTGTCGCGCATCCGCTCGTCGGTGGAGTACCTGAAGGGCGGTGGGACGGCGTCCGGGCCGGTGAGCTTCATGCGAGGAGCCGACGCGTCGGCCGGCACCATCAAGTCGGGTGGCAAGACCCGCCGGGCGGCGAAGATGGTCATCCTCGACGTCGACCATCCCGACATCGAGGAGTTCATCTGGTGCAAGGCCCGGGAGGAGGAGAAGGCCCGCGCCCTGCGGGCCGCCGGGTTCGACATGGACCTCGACGGCCGCGACAGCCACTCTGTTCAGTACCAGAACGCCAACAACTCGGTGCGGGTCACCGACGAGTTCATGCAGGCCGTGGTCGACGGGGCCGACTGGCACCTACGAGCGGTCAAGACCGGTGAGATCGTCAAGACCGTCCCGGCCCGCGACCTCATGCGCCAGATCAGCGAAGCCACTTGGGCCTGCGCCGATCCGGGCATGCAGTTCGACACCACCATCAACCGCTGGCACACCGCGGCCAACACCGGCCGCATCAACGGATCCAACCCTTGTAGTGAGTACATGCACCTCGACAACTCGGCGTGCAACCTGGCTCACCTCAATCTGTTGAAGTACCTCGGCGCCGACGACTCGTTTGACGTCGACGCGTTCAAGGCCTCGGTCGAGGTGGTGTTCACCGCGCAGGAGATCCTGGTGGGCCGGGCCGACTACCCGACCGAGAAGATCGGCGACACGGCGCGCAAGTTCCGTCAGTTGGGGATGGGCTACGCCAACGTCGGAGCGCTGCTCATGGCCCTCGGTCTGCCGTACGACTCCGACGCGGGCCGCGCCTGGGCTGCGGCGATCACCGCGTTGATGACCGGCCATGCGTATGCCACGTCGGCCCGCACGGCAGCGCGGATGGGTCCGTTCGCCGGCTATGTCGACAACGAGGAGCACATGCTCCGGGTGCTCGACATGCATCGCCAGGAGGCGGCGAACGTGGACGAGGAGCTCGTCCCTGCCGAGCTGTTGAGCGCCGCCCAGCAAGCGTGGGACGAAGCATGCGAGCTGGCGTCCGTGTCCGGCGTCCGCAACTCTCAGGCGGTCATCATCGCTCCCACCGGGACCACAGGCTTGATGATGGACTGTGACACGACCGGCATCGAGCCCGACCTCGGGCTGTGCAAGATGAAGAAGCTGGTGGGCGGCGGCACGATGACCATCGTCAACCAGACCGTGCCGCGGGCGCTGGGCCGGCTCGGCTACACGCCGGAGCAGATCATCGAGATCGTCGCCTACATCGACGAGAACAAGACGATCCTCGGCGCACCGCACGTCAAGCTCGACCACGTGCCGGTCTTCGCCTGCTCGATGGGTGACAACGCGATCCACCACACGGGACACGTCCGCATGATGGCGGCAGTCCAGCCGTTCATCAGCGGCGCGATCTCGAAAACCGTGAACCTGCCCGAAGAGGCGACGGTCGATGAGATCGAACAGCTCCACATCGACGCGTGGCGGCTCGGCGTGAAGGCCATCGCCGTCTACCGCGACAACTGCAAGGTCGGCCAGCCCCTCGCCATGGCCAAGAAGGGCCAGAAGGAGGGCCAACCCGACGGGCCGGCCGCCGACTTGGTCCGGGAGGTGGAGCGGGTCGTGGAGACGGTGATCGTCAAGGAGCCGGTGCGGGAGAAGCTCCCACGCACTCGCCGGTCCAAGACGTTCTCGTTCCGCGTGGCCGACTGCCACGGCTATGTCACCGTCGGCGAGTACGACGACGGCCGGCCCGGCGAGCTGTTCCTGCGGGTGTCCAAACAGGGCTCCACGCTGGCCGGGATCATGGATGCCTTTGCCATCTCGGTCAGCCACGGGCTGCAGTACGGCGTGCCGCTGCGGGCCTTCGTCGAGATGTACACGAACATGCGGTTCGAGCCAGCCGGGATGACCGACGACCCCGACATCCGCATCGCCAGCTCGCTGGTCGACTACATCTTCCGCCGCCTGGCGGTCGACTACCTCACCTACGAGGAGCGGGCCGAGCTCGGCATCCACACCGTGGCCGAGCGCCTCCAACCCACACTTCCCGGCGTGGAGGAGTCGGTCACTGTGGACGCCCTGGGCTCGGAGGTGGTCGCCGATCCGCCGTCGATCCCATCGGCCAGCACGCTGGTCGGGACCGACCCGTCAGGCGCACCGCGGGAGCTCTCTGCGGCCACCCGGGCGGCCGCGGCGACACGGCCCCAAGCCTCCGACGCCCCCTACTGCATGCAGTGCGGCGTCCAGATGCAACGGGCCGGCAGCTGTCACGCCTGCCCCAGCTGCGGCACCACCAGCGGCTGCAGCTGAGCCTTCTGACCCACCCACGATTTGGGTCGTTTGACCGCGCTATGCGCGGCGAAACGACCCAAATCGCGCCGCTGTCAGTCCACCAGGGCCTGGCTCACCATCTGCTTGAGCTGCGGGCGGATGGGATAGCTGCTGGAGGGCAGCAGCTGGGTGAGGAACAGGACCGTGATGTCCTCCACCGGGTCGACCCAGAACGCGGTGCTGGCCGCGCCGCCCCAACCGAACTCGCCAAGGCTCCCGAGAGTCCGCGTCTTCACCGGATCGATGGTGACCGAGACGCCCAAGCCGAACCCCACGCCATCGAAGGTCGTCTCGGCGAACAGTGGGCGGCCGAACGCCTCGAGATCGACTCCGCCTGGTAGGTGGTTGCTGGCCATGTAGGCGACCGTGCGGGGGCTGAGCAAGCGGGTTCCATCGAGCTCACCGCGGCCGCCCAGCATCTGGGCGAACTGGTGGTAGTCGTAGGCGGTCGACACCAAACCGCCTCCTCCTGACAAGCAGGCCGGCCGGCTCAGGGCAGCGCGGCCCATTGCGTCGATGCGCTTCGCCTTGCGATCCGGTCCGGGGGTGTACAGCGCGGCGAGGCGGTCGTGGTCGCGCTCGTCGGCCGAGAAGCCGGTGTCGGTCATACCCAGCGGCTCGAAGATCCGCTGAGCGAAGAACTCGTCGACCGATTGCCCCGACAACACCTCTACCACCCGGCCCAACACGTCGGTGGCCACCGAATAGTTCCACTCGGTCCCCGGCTGGAACAGCAACGGGAGCTCGGCCCACTTGTCACAACAGGCCTCGAGATCGAGGTCCGGCGGCGTGCCCCACTCGAAACCGGCGGAGCGGTACATGGCGTCCACCGGATGGGCGTGGTGGAAGCCGTAGGTGAGCCCGGCGGTGTGGGTGAACAGGTGCCACATGCGGATCGGCTCCGCCGCTGGTCCGGTGACCGGGGCGAAAGACGAGCCGGACCGGTAGACCCGCATGTCGCGGAAGGCCGGGATGAACCGGTGGATCGGGTCTTTGAGCTCGAACGCCCCCTCCTCGTACAGGAGAAGCGCAGCCACCGCGGTGATCGGCTTGGTCATCGAGTAGATGCGGAACAGGGTGTCGAGCTCGATCGGCAGGTCGTCTTCGATGTCACGCCGGCCGCACGTCGAGACGTGGGCCAGTCGACCGTGGCGGGCGACGGCGATCAGCCAGCCGGGTAGTCGACCGTCCTCGACGTAGCGGGCGAAGTGCTGGTCGATCCGCTGGAGGCGGTCAGCGTCGAAGCCGACCTCGGCGGCGTCAACCTCGACCTGGAACTTGCTCATCGGCCTTCCCCCCTTCTGTCACGTCGGCATCGTGCTGTCGCGAAGCTCGCGCTTGAGGATCTTGCCTGCGGGGTTGCGGGGCAACGGTCCGTCGACGAGGACCACACGGGACGGAACCTTGAACGGTGCCAACCGCTGACCAACGTGGGCTTGTAGCTCCTCGATGTCGAGGTGGTGACCGGGGCGGGTGAACACGGCGGCGGCCACTTCTTCGCCCAGCCGTTCGTGGGGTACGCCGAAGACCGCAGCCTCATAGACCGCTGGATGCTCATAGATCGCGGCTTCGACCTCGCTGCAGTACACGTTCTCCCCGGCCCGCAGCACCATGTCCTTGGCCCGATCCTCGACATAGACGAACCCGTCGGCGTCCACGCGGCCGATGTCGCCGGTGCGCAGCCAACCGTCGACGATGGTCTCGGCGGTGGCATCGGGGCGGTTCCAGTAGCCGCGGATCAGGTTCGGCCCCTTGAACCAGATCTCGCCGCGCTCGCCGACGGGTAGCGAGCGATCCTCGGAGTCCCGCACGTCGATCTCGAGGATCGGCGTCGCTCGCCCGGTGCTCGTCGGGTGCGTCGTGTAGTCGAGGCCGGAGTTGCCGGGGCCGTAGGCGTTGGTCTCGGTCATGCCGTAGCCGATGGAAGGTCGGCCCTTGGCGAAGCTGGTGGCCACCCGTTTGACCAGCTCGGGCGGGGCGGGCGCGCCACCACCGCCGACGCTGACCAGGCTCGACGTGTCGAACTCGGCGAACCGCGGTGTTTCGAGCAGATCCCAGCTCTGGGTGGGAACGCCGACGAAGTTGGTGACCCGTTCGCGCTCGATCAGCTCGAGCGCCCTTTCGGGATCCCACCTGTACATGACCACCAGCTTCAGGCCGCCGGCGAAGCACGACAACATCACCGGCACGCAGCCCGTGACGTGGAACAGCGGCACGATCAGGATGAACACCGGAGGTCCGCCGGTCGGCGTCTCCTCCGGTCGGCGCAGGCGGTCGAGGGCGCTGCGGCAACCGAAGCCGAGCAGGGCCTGCAGGATCGCTCGATGGGTGGACACCGCGCCCTTGGGTCGCCCGGTGGTGCCGGACGTGTAGAGGATGGTGGCATCGTCATCGGGCTCGACGATGACCTCGGGCATGGCCGCGCCGGCCACCAAGACGTCCTCCCACCGATCGGTTTCCGGCGCCTCCCTTGACGGCGTGCGCACCGCGATCGTTCGGATGTTGTGCTGCCGGCAAGACCGCCTCGAACGAGCCACCCGCTCGGCGTCGGCGATGAGGACCGTGGCCTCACAGTCGCCGAGAGCGAAGTCGAGCTCGTCTTCTGTCCACCAGGCGTTGAGCGACACCGACACTGCGCCGATCGACGTGATCGCTGCGAAGCTCACGATCCACTCGGGATAGTTGCGCATGCCGATGGCCACCCGATCGCCTTTGGCCACGCCGTAGCGATTGACCAGGGCGGCTGCCAGCCCATCCACGGCGGCCATCACGTCACTGAAGCTGTGCCGCTCGTCCTCATAGACGAGGAACGTGTCGTCGCCCCGCTGGCGGGCCGTGGCGAACAGCTCCCGCAGGCTGGGCGGGCAGTTGGCGAACGCGGTGTAGTCGACACCTCGGATCTTCATGCGCTGGGTCTCGAAGCGTTGACCGGGGGCGGTGACGGCCGCCGCGGCATCGGCGTAGCTCATGGTCATGGCGACCAGAGTCGACACGCTCCCTGACCGGCGGGTCAAGTAGGCGCCCGAGAAGTGTCATACCCCCTCCGCATGATGCAGCAACGGGTCACGAGGGTCCGCTGGGTCAGGGGGAGCAGATGGAAGCACAACGAACGGAGCGGTTGGGGGAGTTGATGAGCGCGATGGCCTCTGGCGACGTCCAGGCCCCGTTCGCCATGGCCCGGGAGTACGAAGGCTCCATCGCCTCTGTGGTGAGGCGGGCGCTGCTTCGGCGTGGTGCGTCTTGCCGGCGAGAGGAGGTGGCCAGCCTGGTCATCGACGTCTGCCTGATGTTGTTCGACAGCGCGCCGGGCTGGTCGCCCGCAGGAGGTGCCCTGCCTTGGATCTGGGCCGAGAAGCGGGTGGGCAACCTGGTCGACCGCCACCTAGGCCAGTTCGCCGTTCCTCTCGACCACGTGCAGGTGGAAGCCGACCGCCACGCTGCGCCGCGTGGCGCGCTCGGCTCCTCCGACGAGCCGCCCGTGCTCGAGGTGCTGGATCAGCTGGGCAGCACCGATCCCGAGGTGCGCCTGCTGCGAGAGGCGCTCGGCACGGTCGCTTCACCGCGAGATGGCGAGCTGTTCCTGGAGCTGCGGGTGCAGGAGCTGCTGGGGGACCGCTCGCCGGCGGTCACGGTCGGCGCGTTGCTCGGCTTGCGCCCGGACGCCGTGCGTCAGCAGCATCGGAGGGTGCGCCTGCGCCTCCGCCGCTTGGTCGAGTCCGACGCCCGCTTCGCCGCGCTGTCCCACCTGCCGCTGGTCGCCTGAGCAATGGTCGGCGCCGCCGTTTGAGGGTCCGATCGAGAAAGGGGTTCCTGCTCGGCCACGAGGCGGCGGGGATCGTCGACCAGGTCGGTCCCGACGTCACGAACCTGGCCGCCGGCGACTTCGTGATCTTGAACTGGCGTGCGGTCTGCGGCGAGTGCCGGAGCTGCCTCAGAGGTCGCCCGTGGTACTGCTTCGCCACCCACAACGCCGCTCAGAAGATGACCTTGGACGGCGTCGATCTGACCCCGGCCCTCGGCATCGGCGCGTTCGCGGAGAAGACCCTCGTCGCCGCCGGCCAGGCCACCAAGGTCGACTCCCGGGCCCGTCCGGAGGCCGCCGGGCTGCTCGGCTGCGGGGTGATGGCCGGGCTCGGGGCGGCCATGTTCACCGGGGAGGTCGGCCGAGGGGACTCGGTGGCGGTGTTCGGATGTGGCGGGGTGGGTGACGCGGCGATCGCCGGAGCCAAACTGGCCGGCGCCTCCACGGTGATCGCAGTTGATCTCGATGACCGCAAGCTCACCCAGGCCGTCGAGTTCGGCGCCACCCACACGGTGAACGCCTCAGCGGTGGATCCGGTCAAGGCCATCCAAGACCTGACCGACGGCAACGGCGCCGACGTCTGCATCGAAGCGGTCGGCCATCCTGAGGTGATGAGACAGGCGTTCTACGCACGCGACCTGGCCGGCACACTCGTGCAGGTCGGAGTGCCGAACCCGGAGATGCGGGTCGACCTGTCGATGATCGACTTCTTCGGGCGCGGCGGCCGGCTGAAGCCGTCCTGGTACGGCGACTGCCTCCCCAGCCGCGACTTCCCCATGCTGATCGACCTCTACCTCCAGGGCCGACTCGACCTCGACCGGTTCGTGAGCGAGACGATCACCCTCGACGACGTGGAGGAGGCGTTCCACCGGATGCAGCGCGGCGAGGTGTTGCGCTCCGTCGTGGCCATCTGATGCGCGGTACCCGCATCGACCGAGTGGTCACCCACGGGACGTTCTCCCTCGACCGGGAGGACTTCGAGGTCGACAACAACATCTGGATCGTGGGGGACGCTTCAGAGGTGGTGGTCATCGACGCCGCCCACGACCATCAGCCGATCGTGGATGGGGTGGACGGTCGCCAGGTGAAGGCGGTCATCTGCACCCATGGCCACAACGATCACATCAATGCCGCTGCGGCCCTGGCTGACACCGTGGGTGCACCGATCTGGCTGCACCCCGACGAGTGGATCACCTGCGGCTCCTGAGCCCAGCAAGCGCCCAAGGCGACGATGACGGCCTTCGCCCGGTTGGTGGCCACCAGCGGCGCGGTCGGTGCCACCGCGTCCCGATCCGCCAAGGTGACCGAGATCGCCGAGCTGCTGGGCCAGCTCGCTCCGGAGGAGCTCGAGGCGGCGGTCGGGTTCCTCACCGGTGAGCTGCGCCAGGGTCGGATCGGCGTCGGCTGGTCCACCGTCGCCCACATCGAAGTCGCCGCGGCCGCTGAGCCGACGCTCGCCATCACCGACGTCGACCGCATGCTCGACCAGCTCGAGGTCACGACCGGGTCTGGTTCGGCCGCCGCCCGTCGATCCCTCCTCAGCGCGACCCTCGGCGCGGCCACGAAACCTGAGCAGGCCTTCCTGCGGCGGTTGTTGACCGGGGAGCTGCGCCAAGGTGCGCTGGAAGGCGTGATGGTGGAGGCGGTGGCCAAGGCCGCCGCCGTGCCGGCGGCTTCGGTGCGACGGGCGCACATGCTGGGCGGGCGGCTCGGCCCGACCGCTCTGGTAGCGCTGGCCGAAGGTCGGGACGCCCTCGAGTCCATCGGCCTGCAGCTAATGCGGCCGATCCGGCCGATGCTGGCCAGTACGGCGGCCGACGTGGGCGCTGCGGTGGCCGCCCTCGGCCGAGTGTCGGTCGAGTGGAAGCTCGACGGTGCGCGCATCCAGGTCCATCGACGTGATGCCGAGGTGGCCGTGTTCACCCGCAACCTCCGCGACGTCACGGACCGGGTGCCTGAGGTGGTGGAAGTGGTGCGAGCGCTGCCGGTCACCTCGATCGTGCTCGACGGGGAGACGCTCACCATGGGGGAGGACGAGAGGCCGCGCAGCTTCCAGGACACGATGTCCCGCTTCGGGGCCGAAGGGGGCCGGCCCGAGCTGCTGCGACCGTGGTTCTTCGACTGCCTGCACCTCGACGGCGTCGATCTGATCGACCAACCGCTGTCGGACCGGCTGGCCACGCTCGAACGGGTGGCCGGCGCGTTCCGGGTCCCGGGCATCGTCACGACGGAAGCGTCCGCGGGTGAAGCGGTCCTCGCCAAGGCGCTCTCCAGCGGCCACGAGGGGGCGATGGTCAAAGACGCGATGTCGCCGTATGAAGCTGGTCGACGGGGCAAGGCGTGGCAGAAGGTGAAGCCAGTCCACACCCTGGACCTGATGGTGCTGGCTGCCGAGTGGGGACACGGCCGGCGTCGGGGTTGGCTGTCCAACCTCCATCTCGGCGCGCTCGATCCCGATGGGCCAGAGCCGGTGATGGTCGGCAAGACGTTCAAGGGCTTGACCGATTCTCTGCTGGCCTGGCAGACCGAGCAGTTCCTGGCGCGGGAGACCGGGCGCAGCGGCCCGGGCGGTTACGTCGTGCATGTGCGCCCGGAGCTGGTGGTGGAGGTCGCCGTCGACGGGGTGCAGCGCTCCACCCGCTACCCGGGTGGCGTGGCGTTGCGCTTCGCCAGAGTGGTCCGTTATCGGCCGGACAAGGCCGCGGCGGATGCTGACACGATCGACGCGGTTCGCACATTCCTGCCCGGCCGCCCGCCCGGCTGAGCGAACGAGCCGAGCCCCGACCCTCTCGTCCCTACCCGCGTCCCGACCCCAAACGTCCGCATAGGCTGACCGTGCCATGGCCGTCGTGATCATCCTCGTAGCACTTGGCGTCCTCCTGGTCGGGTTGATCGGCTTCGTCGCAGTGCGTTCCGCCCGCAGCCGGGGCGGCGTGGAGCTGGAGCCGCCACCCCCCGCCGGCATAGCGCCAAGATCGGACCGCTCGGGCTCCACCCGCTCGGCCGTCGCCCCGCCGCGCCCCACCGCGGAGCCGACCGACGAGCTGGTCAGCGAAGTCGAAGAGGCGCTGGCCCCGGTGGCCGAGCCAGAGGTCGAAGCACCCAGGCGACCATCGTTCAGGGACCGGCTGGCCCGGGCCCGCAGCGCCTTCAGCGGGCTGCTCGGTCGAACCCGGATCGACGAGGAGGCGTGGGATGACCTGGAGGAGGCGCTCATCCGAGCCGACGTCGGCGTTGGCGCCGCCGGCGAGCTGCTCGACGACGTGCGGACCCGCGTGAAAGAAGACGGGCTGGAGACCGGTGACCAGCTGGTCGATGCGGTGAAGACCGAGATGAAGCAGCGCCTAGCCTTGGCCGACCGGACCTTGCGGTTCGACGCCGGCGAGACGAACGTGTGGCTGTTCGTCGGGGTGAACGGGGTCGGCAAGACCACCACGATCGGCAAGGTCGGCAAGCGTGCAGCAGCCGAAGGCCGACGGGTGGTGATGGCGGCCGGCGACACGTTTCGCGCCGCGGCGGCCGAGCAGCTCACCACCTGGGCTGAACGGGCTGGTGCCGACCTGGTGCGAGGCGCCGAGGGAGCCGATCCGAGCTCGATCATCTTCGACGCCATCGAGTCGGCTGCCGCCAAGGGAGCTGACCTCGTGCTGGCCGACACCGCAGGCCGCCTGCACACGAAGTCGAACTTGATGGAGGAGCTGCGCAAGGTCCGCCGTGTCGCCGACCGGCCGCCCGGTCATGTGACCGAGGTGCTGCTCGTGCTCGACGCGACGACCGGCCAGAACGGCCTCGTCCAAGCCCGCCAGTTCACCGAGGCGGTCGAGGTGACCGGGGTGGTGTTGACCAAGCTGGACGGCTCGGCCAAAGGTGGCATCGTGTTCGCCATCCAGTCCCAACTCGGCATCCCGGTCAAACTGGTCGGTCTCGGTGAGACCGCCGATGACTTGGTGGAGTTCGACCCCGACGAGTTCGTCGACGCCCTGTTTGCCGCTGACCCGGAGGTTCAGCCATGATCCGCCTGCTCCTGCTTCCCGTCCGCCTCCCGTTGAAGACCGCTCGGATGGCGCTCCGCCTCACCGGTCTCAGCAACACGCTGATGCTGGCCGTCGGGGTGGGCGTCGGGTTGCTGATAGCGCCCACCAGCGGTGCCGAGATGCGCCGACGCCTGAAGGAGCGGCTGGACGAGCGCCGCAACGCCGGCACCGGCTGACCGGCCGGCTCCAGGCCGGGCGCCGCGCGCGGCGCCTGAACCCACCCAGACGGCACAACCGCAGCGGCCAACCCACACCGCCCCGGGCGTCACCGGTCGCCGCCTGTTGTCGGAGCGGTGCCCGGTAGCATCGATCCCTCATGTTCGAGTCACTGTCTGACCGCTTCGACGGCATCTTCAAGCGTCTGCGAGGGCGCGGCAGGCTCGGTGAGAACGAGGTCGACGAAGTCCTTCGGGAGATCCGCCTCGCCTTGCTAGAGGCCGACGTGAACTTCAAGGTGGTCCGGGGGCTGATCTCGCGGATCCGGGAGCGTTGCGTCGGCGTCGAGCTGAACGAGGCGCTGAACCCGGCCCAGCAGGTCATCGACATCGTCCACCAAGAGCTGATCACCATCCTCGGCGGTGAGACGATCCGGATCACGTTCGCCCCGAAGCCGCCGACCGTCGTGTTGATGGCCGGGCTGCAGGGCTCCGGCAAGACGACCAACTCGGCCAAGCTGGCCCGCTGGTTCAAGCAGCAGGGCCGCAACCCGCTGCTGGTCGGCGCCGACCTCCAGCGCCCTGCGGCCGTGCAACAGCTGCGCACGCTGGCCAAACAGATCGACGTGCCGGTGTGGTCGGCTCCCGACGAGGTCGTGGCCGGTGGCCTGGGTGACCCCGTCGAGGTCGCCCGCACGGCGCTCGGTGAGGCCCGGCGGCTCGGTCGCGACGTGGTGATCGTGGACACGGCGGGGCGCCTGGCCATCGATGCCGAGCTGATGGAGCAGGTGCGCCACATCTCCGCGGTGACCGAGCCGCACTACACGTTCCTCGTGGTCGATGCGATGACCGGGCAGGACGCGGTGACCGTCGCCGAGAACTTCCACGCCACCCTCGCCCTCGATGCGGTGATCCTCACCAAGCTCGATGGTGACGCCCGAGGCGGCGCCGCGCTGTCGGTGAAGGAGGTGGTCGGCAAGCCGATCGCCTTCGCCTCCACCGGGGAGAAGCTGGCCGACTTCGACCTGTTCCACCCCGACCGCCTCGCCGGGCGCATCCTCGGCATGGGCGACGTGTTGACCCTCATCGACAAGGCCAAGGAGGCCTTCGACGAACAGGAGGCCGAGGAGGCCGCGGCGCGCCTCATGGAGGGCACGTTCACCCTCGAGGACTTCCTGGAGCAGATGCAGCAGGTGAAGAAGATGGGTCCGCTGGGTGGCCTGGTCGGGATGATCCCCGGCATCCCGAAGGAGATGCGCAACAGCGAGATCGACGACCGGGAGATCGCCCGGATCGAGGGGATCATCCATTCGATGACGTTGGAGGAGCGGCGTGACCCGAAGCTGATCGACGGGTCCCGGCGATCCCGCATCGCCACCGGCAGCGGAGTCACCACCGCCGATGTGAACGGACTGATCAACCAGTTCAACGAGGTTAAGAAGATGATGCGGCGCTTCGGCGGCGGCGCGCTGGGCAAGCGCAAGAAGAAGAAGAACACCAAGAAGGGCGGCCGGGTCACGCCGAAGGGACCGGTCTCGACCGGGCTGCCCTCGAAGGTGGGCAAGGTCCCGTTCGAGCTGCCGGGTTTGAACTGAGCGCCGGACTTGGCCCACCATGGCGGGTCGCAGCGCCGAACCTCTGGCACGACGGCGGGCGACGATTCGACGAACAGGAAGAGAACACCACCGTGGCCGTGAAGCTCCGTCTCATGCGGATGGGCAAGAAGAAGCAGCCGACCTATCGCATCGTGGCGGCCGACTCACGGTCGCCCCGCAACGGTCGGTTCATCGAGATCGTGGGCACCTACCAGCCGCGGCTCGAGCCCTCGGCCATCCTGGTCGACAACGAGAAGGCCTTGAAGTGGTTGCGCAACGGAGCCCAACCGACCGAAACGGTGGAGAAGTTGCTGCGCATCTCCGGCGCGTGGGCTGAGTTCACCGGCACTCCGGCGCCCGCGGTTGGCGCACCGGCGTCGGTCACCAGTTCGCCTGGTGAGGACAGGTGAGCGACCCGCAGACCAGCGACCCGCAGACGAGCGACCCGGATCCCGTCGAGGACGAGGTGCCTGACGCCGACGGCCAGGTGCTCGACGACGACGATGCTGACGATGCCGGCGACGCAGATCCCAACGCGGTCAGCGCGCCCAACGCCCGGACGGTGCTCGAGTACCTCGTGAAGTCGGTGGTCGAGGATCCCGACGCGGTGCAGATAAGCGTGAGTGAGGGCCGTCGGGCGACCAGCCTCGATGTCAGGGTCGGTGACGGCGACATGGGCCGGGTCATCGGCAAACGAGGCCGCATCGCCCAGTCCATCCGCACCGTGGTGCGGGCGGCCGCCGTGAAGGATGGTGTGGCGGTCGACATCGAGTTCGTCGACTGAGGTTCTCCTCCATGTACCTGTTGGAGGTCGGTCAGGTAGACCGCCCGCACGGGTTACGGGGAGAGGTGCTGGTCTCGCTCACCACAGATCGGACCGAGCGCGTCGCCGCCGGGGCGGTCCTGCACGCCGACCGTGGTGCGCTGACCGTCGAGTCGGCGCGCCGGCATCAGCATCGCTGGATCGTCCAGTTCGACGGCGTAGCAAATCGCGAGGCGGCCGCGGCGCTGCACGGCCAGGTCCTGCGCGCCGCGCCGCTCGACGACCCCGACGCGCTCTGGGTGCACGATCTCGTGGACGCCGACGTCGTGACTCCTGACGGTCGCCGCTGGGGCCGGGTGATCGCCGTGCAGGCCAACCCGGCACACGACCAGCTCGAGCTCGACTCCGGTGTGTTGGTGCCGGTGGTGTTCGTGGTGGACGAGTCCCAGCTACCGGAGCGACTGGTGATCGATCCGCCGCCCGGTCTGCTCGAAGACGACGCCGGCGTCTGACGGCCTGCTCCGGGCCGGCGGAGGGGCGAGTGCCGAGGAACGCTCCTGGTGGGTGTGCCACGCTGCGGTCCCATGCGGATCGACGTGTTCACGATCTTCCCGGCCATGATCGGGGCGTTCGCCGAACACAGCCTCTTGGGCAAGGCTCAGGTGGCGGGGCTGCTCGACCTGCGAACCCATGACCTGCGGGCCGAGACGACCGGGCCGCATCGAACGGTGGACGACAGCCCGTTCGGAGGGGGAGCAGGCATGGTGCTCATGCCCGAGCCGTTGTTCGACGCCGTGGAGGCCGTGGACCCGCCGCGACCGCTGTACCTCCTCGGCCCGGGCGGGCGTCGGTTCGACCAAGCCGTAGCCCGCGAGCTGGCCGGTACCAGCGGGTTCAGCCTGCTCTGCGGTCGCTACGAAGGCGTCGACGAGCGGGTCCGCACCGCTCTGGTGGACGGGGAGCTGTCGGTGGGCGACTTCGTCCTGGCCGGCGGCGAGGTCGCGGCGATGGTGGTGATCGAAGCGGTCGGGCGGCTGGTGCCCGGCGTCATGGGCAACGCGGCCTCGGCCGACGACGAGTCGTTCGTCGAGGGCCTGCTCGAGTACCCGCAATACACCCGCCCGGCCGAGTTCCGGGGGATGACCGTGCCTGAGATCCTCCGCTCCGGCGACCACAGCCGCATCGCCGATTGGCGCAAGGCGCGCTCAATCGAGCGCACGCGGCGCGAGCGGCCTGATCTGATCGACGCTCGGGGCGGGATCACCGACGACGAGCAGCGCTTGATGGACGAGTTCCCCACCTAGGCCACCGGCGGTTGGCTGGTGGAGAGGCCAGACGTCTACCCTGACAGCCCGCTGCCGCCACCCCTCGCCAGGCTGGCGGCCGTCGCCCCTACTCCTTTCAGGAAGCGCGCCATGAACCGCACCGACCTCGTCGACCAGGCCAGCCTCCGCGACGATGTCCCCGACTTCGCGCCCGGTGACAACCTCAAGGTCCACGTCCGGGTGGTGGAGGGCAACAAGCAACGCCTCCAGGTCTTCCAGGGTGTGGTCATCCGCCGCCAGGGCGGCGGGCTGCAGGAGACGTTCACGGTCCGCAAGCTCAGCTACGGCGTGGGGGTGGAGCGGACGTTCCCGGTCCACTCGCCGATCATCGACCACATCGAGGTGGTCACGCTGGGCGACGTCCGCCGAGCCAAGCTGTACTACCTGCGCGATCGGATCGGTAAGGCGGCCAAGATCAAGGAGAAGCGCTTCTAGAGCTGCGGCCTTAGGGTTGGCTGATGGGTACCGACGACCTGGAGCGGTACGAAGCCGAGATCGAGCTGCAGCTGTACAAGGAGTACAAGGACGTCTGCTCGATGTTCACCTACGTCGTGGAGACCGAGCGGCGGTTCTACCTGGCCAACCATGTGGAGCGGTCGGTGCACGAGAGCGAGGGGCGCACCCACGTCGAGCTCGAGCTGCGCGACGCCTGGGTGTGGGACATGTACCGCCAGACGCGCTTCGTAGCGTCAGTGCGGGTCGTCACGTTCAAGGACGTGAACATCGAGGAGCTCCCGAAGGCCGACATCGAGCTCTGAGCATGACCAGGCGGCGTCTGCAACTCGGAGCGGACGGCGAAGCGCTGGCCGAGGCGTGGTACCTGGCGCGCGGATATCAAGTGCTCGAGCGCAACTGGCGGTGTCGGGAAGGCGAGATCGACTTGATCCTCCATCGGAACCGGTCCGTGGTGATCTGCGAGGTCAAGACCCGAACCACCGCGGCGTTCGGCGTGCCAGCCGAAGCGGTCACCCATGCCAAGCGGCAGAAGCTGCGGGTGCTGGCCACGAGGTGGTTGGAGGACGCACCCTTCCGCCCACGAGAGATCCGCTTCGACGTCGCCGCGGTCCTCGGCGGCGAGCTCGAGGTCATCGAAGCTGCGTTCTGAGCGGTGCCTCGTTCGCTCAGCGCAGGCGGCCTGGCCGGCGGCGGTGACGATGGAGCCAACAGGCGTGATGCCAGTGGCGCCGGTCTTCGGGCGACAGCTCGGGCACCACGACGAGATGACCCACGCCCGGCAGCACATCCTGGTTGCAGCCCGGGCAGAGGTAGGTCTTGGTGGCCTGGTAGGGGTGGACCGTCTGGATCGTGACCGGACCGTCGATGTTCATGCGGTTCAGCCGAAGATCACCCGAACAGAGCCCACGCCAGCAGGATGAGGCAGGTGACGACTGCGGCCACCACCATCAGGTAATCGGCGTTGGTGCGGCGGTACTGGCGGTGCGGGTTGAAGCCCATGGCGGCCAGTATCGTACGGCTGATGTCGGATCTGCACTCCCGCGCCGACGCCGGTGGTCGCATCGATCAACTGCGGACGCTGCAGGTCGAACACGAGCGAGGCATCGTGACGATCACGCTCGACCGCCCGCATCGCAAGAACGCCATCGACGAGGCGATGTGGGACGAGCTCGAGTTGACGTTTCATGAGATCACGAACCGTTCCGAGGACCGAGTCGTGGTGATCACAGGAGCCGATGGAGCGTTCTGCTCAGGTGCCGATCTGTCACCGGGCGCCGCCGCTCGCCCTGGGCTGGCCGGCATGCGTCACGTCGCCGAGGTGTGCCTGGCCCTGCACAACTTGCCCCAACCGACCATCGCCAAGGTGAACGGCGTGGCGGCCGGCGCCGGCCTGAACCTGGCCCTCGGATGTGACCTGGTCGTTGCGTCCACCGAGGCACGGTTCTCGGAGATCTTCAGCCGGCGGGGCTTGTCGGTCGATTTCGGGGGCTCGTGGGTCCTGCCCCGCCTAGTCGGCCTTCACCGCGCCAAGGAGCTCGTGCTGCTGGCCGACATCATCGACGCCGCCGAAGCCGAACGACTGGGTCTGGTCAACAAGGTCGTCGCGCCCGATGAGCTCGACGCGGCCGTCAACGACTGGGCCAGACGGCTCGCTGCCGGCCCGCCCATCGCCTTGGCCCAGAGCAAGCGGCTGCTCGACAACGCGTTCGCGGTCACCCTGGAGCAGGCCCTAGATGACGAAGGTCGGGCACAGACGATCAACTTCGCCACTGCCGACACCGCCGAAGCGATCGGGGCGTTTCTGGCGAAGCGGCCGCCGAAGTTCGAGGGCCGTTGAGTCGCGGCGGCGACCGCGGCCCTCGAAACCTGTCACACCCCGTGCCTAGGATGGCGGCACGCCTTGCTGGCCGGCGTAACGGCCTTCCTCCCATGTACCGCACCCGGCTCCGGCCGGAGGGGGAAGTCCGATGCTGGCCACCGTCCACTCCGCCACGCTGCTCGGCGTCGACGGGTACGCAGTCACCGTCGAAGTGCACGTGTCGGCCGGTCTCCCGAGCTTCACCGTCGTCGGGTTGCCGGATGCATCCTGTCGGGAATCCCGGGATCGTGTGCGCGCCGCGATCTTGTCGAGTGGTCTGACCTGGCCGCAGAAGCGCATCACGGTCAACCTCGCCCCGTCAGGCTTGCGCAAAGCAGGCAGCGGGCTCGACCTGGCGATCGCCGTCGCGGTCCTCGTGGCATCCGATGGTCTCACCGCCGAGTCGGTGCGGGGGATGGCGTTCCTCGGCGAGTTGGGCCTGGATGGCGCGATCCGCCCGGTGCCGGGAGCCGTGCCGCTGGTGGACGCGTTGGCGGCCGAGGTGGCGGTCGTCCCTGTCGCGTCGGCCGTGGAGGCCTGGCTCGTGGGGCGGCACCGGGTGCGGGCGGTGGCCAACCTCGCCGAACTTGTCGGCGCCATCCGGGAGGACGCCCCCTGGCCGGACCACGAGCTGCCTCGGGGGCCGGTCGGAGCGTTGCCGCCCCCCGACATGGCCGACGTCCGCGGTCAGCCGTTCGCCCGCAAGGCGTTGGAGATCGCCGCCGCGGGTGGGCACCACGTCCTGCTCGTAGGGCCGCCGGGCGCGGGCAAGACGATGCTGGCCAAGCGCCTTCCCGGCCTCCTGCCCAATCTCGACCATGCCCAGGCCATGCAGGCCACCCGTGTTCACTCTGCCGCGGGCCTGGCCCTTCCGCCCGGCGGGCTGGTGCAGCGGCCTCCGTTCCGTTCGCCGCACCACAGCGCCAGCCTCGTCTCGCTGGTCGGCGGCGGCACCGACGCCCTCCGCCCCGGTGAGGTGAGCATGGCCGCCGGAGGCGTGCTGTTCCTCGATGAGCTCGGCGAGTTCCAGCCGTCGGTGCTCGATGCCCTGCGCCAGCCGCTGGAAGAGGGGGTCATCCGCGTGAGCCGGGCCCGGTTCACGGTGAGCTTTCCGGCCCGGGTGCTGCTGGTGGCGGCCATGAACCCGTGCCCCTGCGGCCAGGGCGGCCGCCCTGGGAGTTGCCACTGCTCCGACAGCGGCCGCCTCCGCTATCGCCGGCGGTTGTCGGGCCCGCTGCTGGATCGGTTCGACCTCAGGGTCGACGTCAACCGCCCCGAGGTCGGCGACTTGCTGGGTGGCCAGCCCGGAGAGTCCACCGCAGTGGTGGCCGAGCGGGTGCTCACCGCCCGGGCGCGGGCCACCGAGCGGGGCGTCTCCTGCAACGCCCACCTGGAGCCCGAGGCGCTAGAGCGCCACACGCCGATGACGGCGGGGGCAACCGACGTGCTCGACGCCGCGTTGCGGTCCGGGAAGCTGACCGCGCGTGGCCTGGCCCGGGTCAGGCGGGTTGCACTCACCCTTGCCGACCTCGAAGGCCGGGAGCCTCCACTCGACTCGAACCTGGTCGGCTTGGCGCTGCAGCTCCGCTCCGAGCCGCTCATGGATCCGGTGGCGGTCTGACATGAGCGCACCGTTCCCAGCCGAACCCGAGGTTCACTCCCCGGGCTCGGGCCCGCCTGACGCGCCGTACCTCACGGCCCTCGCTGGGTTGCCGCTGATGGGTCCCTACCGGCTGCTCACCCTCTTCCGCGCACTTGGCGCGGCCGGGGCGTGGCGCCAGGCCTGCAGCGGCACGATCCCGGACCTAGCCGAGCTGGATGGACGCCTGGGCAAGGATCCCGCTTCGCTGGTCCGGCGCTGGGCGGCCGCGGCCAGCCGAACCGACCCCGCCGCGGTCTGGGCTGGGCACGTCGCAGCCGGCATCTCCGCCGCCATCGTCGACTCGCCCGGCTACCCCGCGGTGCTGGCCGATGACCCCGAGCCACCGGCCATCGTGTTCATGCGAGGCCGCCGCGACGTGCTCGATGGCCCCAGGGTGGCCGTGGTCGGCACCCGCAACTGCACCCGGATCGGCCGGGAGCTGGCAACCGATCTGGGTCGTGGCCTGGCGGCAGCGGGGGTCCGGGTGGTGTCGGGCCTCGCCTTGGGGGTGGACGGAGCGGCCCACCTCGGCGCATTGGCGGCAGCGCAAGAAGAGCCCGCCGCCGGGCCGCCGGTGGCCGTGGTGGCCGGTGGCCTGGATGTCATCTATCCCCGGCGGCATGCCGAGCTCCACCAGCGGGTCGAGCGCTCAGGGGTTGTGCTGTCCGAAGCGCCGCTCGGCACCGCTCCAGAGCCATGGCGGTTCCCAGCCCGCAACCGGATCATCGCGGGTCTGTCCGGGGCGGTCGTCGTAGTCGAGTCCCGCCTGACCGGCGGCTCGATGCACACCGCCGACGAGGCACTGGCCCGTGGAGTCACGTTGCTCGCGGTTCCCGGCAGCGTCCGATCTCCGGCCTCGTCCGGCACCAACGCGCTGCTGGCCGCCGGAGCCACTGTGGCGCGCGACCTCGATGATGTCCTGACCGCGGTCGGGCTCGGCGGACTGCGCCCGGTCTCGGCTCGCCGGCGTTCGCTGCGGCCGATCGCGCCGGCGGATCCGGTCGGTCGAGCAGTGCTCGATGCTCTCGGCTGGGAGCCGCTCACCTTCGAGCAACTGGCGACGCGTACCGGCCTCGGGCTGGCCCCTCTGGCGGCCCAGGTGTCGTCCCTGGAGGCCCAGGGTTTTCTGGTCCGGAGCGACGGGTGGCTCGAGCAGGCGGACGCGCCTCGTGGTTGAGACACGAGTTGAGCCGGTTCCCAGCCGAGCTGATGCACCCAGGGGAGGGGTACTGCCACCACTAGCGTTGACGGAATGCGCCGGAATCGTGGTCTTGCCCTTCGCGGATGGCGGTCGCCGTTCGACTCGAAGGCCGAGCTGGTTGGCTTTCCGGCGCCCGCCTCCGAGAACGCGACCTAATGAGCTGGCGGCTCGAACCGTTCGCCACCTCACTGACCGCGGCCGCCCCCGCCACGGTGGCCGCGTACCGGCGCGACCTCGAGCAGTTCACGACTTGGGCCGCCCGACTCGATGTCCACGATCCTGCGGCCGTGACCCGCAAGATGCTCCGCCGCTACCTCGCGCACCTCGCCACGCGGCGCTACGCCCGACGCTCCATCGCCCGCAAGGCATCGGCCCTCCGGCGGTACTTCGCCTGGCTGGTGCACACAAGGGTGCTGGACATCGACCCGACCATCGGTCTGTCAGCACCGGCGGGATCCGCCCGCCTCCCGCATGTGCTCCGCCAGGACGAGCTTCACACGTTGCTCGACCCGCCACGGCCCGCTGGCCCCGTCACCCGTCAAGCGGATCGCCGCGCTCGAGCGCTGAACCGTCGCGACGATGCGGTGCTCGAAATGCTCTACGGCAGTGGACTGCGGGTCTCCGAGCTGTGTTCGCTCACGCTCGACGACGTGGATCTCGACCGCGGCCGGGTCTCGGTCTGGGGCAAAGGCGCCAGGCAGCGGATGGTGCCGATGAGCGACCCAGCCGTGGCGGCGATGCGCTCGTGGTTGTCAGACGGACGCGGGGCCGTCATCCACGCCGGTTCACCGGCCGATCGCGTGTTCGTGAACACCCGCGGACGCGCGCTCACGCCCCGGGACGTGCGCCGCATCCTGGATCGGCGCTCGCCCATCCCCACGCATCCACACGCCCTACGGCACACGTTCGCCACCCACGTGCTCGATGGTGGAGCCGACCTGCGGGTGGTGCAGGAACTGCTCGGCCACGCCGATCTCGGGACGACACAGATCTACACCCACGTCAGTCGCGAGCGCCTTCGCCAGGTGTTCGACATCACCCATCCCAGGGCGTGAGCCGGGCTGTGACCAGTCTCGACAGCGATATCCCGGGGTTATGGACTGCCTTCAAGGCCAACGGCGACAGGAAGCGGCGAGATCAGCTGATCCTGCACTACTCGCCGCTGGTCAAGTTCGTCGCCGGCCGGATGGCCATCGGGTTGCCAAACAACGTGGAGCAGGCCGACCTCGCCAGCTACGGCATCTTCGGGCTGATGGATGCGATCGAGAAGTTCGAGCCCGAGCGGGGCTTCAAGTTCGAGACGTACGCCATGTCCCGGATCAAGGGCGCAATCCTCGACGGGCTCCGGGCCAACGACTGGGTTCCACGCTCGGTTCGTGCCAAGGCCCGCGCCATCGAGCAGGCCTATGCGCGCCTCGAGGGGACGCTGCACCACACCCCGAGCGATGCTGAGCTCGGCGCGGAGCTCGGTCTGGATGACCAGCAGCTCCAGTCAACGTTGAGCCAGATCTCCCTGGTGGGCGTCGTCGCCCTCGATGACATGTTCTCGGGGGGTGGGACCGGCAGGTCGACGAGCTTTCGCGACACGCTGGCCACCGCCGATGCCGGCCCTGGTCTGGCCTATGGGCTCCAGGAGATGAGGCGCACGCTGGCTGGCCTCGTGGGTGCGATGCCGGAGCGGGAGAAGATCGTCCTCACCCTGTACTACTACGAGAGTCTCACGTTGGCTCAGATCGGCGAGGTGCTCGGGGTGACCGAGAGCCGGATCTCGCAGATCCACACCAAGGCGGTGCTCCAACTGCGGGCCCGCATGGGCCACGCCGAGCGCGAATCAGCCTGAGGCAGCGGCATCAGCCGATCGGCGCAGCCGTCCGTGGCGCCCACAAAGTGCACCTTCCCCCTCCCCATCCCATGAGCGAGAGAGAAGCCGATGCCCGAACCTGCCTTTGCCCCAACGGCCAGCGAGGGTCGACCACGCGTGTACCCGTGGCGGCTGTTGGTCGTGGTCGGCCTGACGATCGGTTGGGCCGCTCAGGGTGCTGGTCCAGCTTGGGATCGATCCCCGAGGGCAGCGACCGTTCCGCGGGATCCGGCGCCGGTCAGCTATCGGCCGCCTGTCGTAGCTCCTGTCGTCGATCCGTTCCGGCCACCGGCCACCCCGTACGGGCCGGGCAATCGCGGCATCGAGTACGCGACCGTTCCGGGAACCGCGGTGTCGGCGGCCGCCGACGGCTTGGTGGTGTTCGCCGGACCGGTGGCCGGCGGGCTGCACGTCACCGTGCTGCACGCCGACGGCGTTCGCACGAGCTACTCCTTCCTGGCCGCCATCCGGGTGCGCCAAGGTGACGCCGTACACGGAGGCGACACGGTGGGCGTGGCCGCCGCGCTGCTCCACGTCGGGGCACGAAGGGGCGACACCTACATCGATCCGGCCTCGCTGTGGGGCCATGACGTAGGTCCCCCTGATGTCCAGCTGGTCCCGCTGGACGGCCGGGACGTTGCGGCGCCGGCTGCGCACGCGCTGGCCGAAACCGAGCGACGATGGCTGGTCGGCACGGTCACCGACCGGCTGGCCATGTTCAGCATCGTCTCGTCCACCGGGGTGGCCGAGGGCATCGCGTCCTGACAGCCGGCTCCGTGAGGAGCGATCGTCGGTCGCCCCTTGGTGCACCGGGAGCGCTGCTGGCTACACTCGCCCGCTGGCTCGGTGTCCGCCGCGCCTGCCACCACCCCTTCCGACCCACCCACGGTCGTCGACCGCGAGTCATCGCGCCGACGTGCGGGTCGGGATCTTTCCAACCGTGGGAAGGAGTCCACCGTGTCAACGCCCGTCGTGACCATGAAGCAGCTGCTCGAGGCCGGAGTGCACTTCGGCCATCAGACCCGGCGCTGGAACCCGAAGATGAAGCGATTCATCTACGGCGATCGGGGCGGCATCTACATCATCGATCTCAACCAGACGTTGAAGCGGATCGAGACGGCCTACACCTACGTGCGAGACACGGTGGCCGGCGGCGGCACGATCCTGTTCGTCGGGACCAAGAAGCAGGCTCAAGACCCGATCCAGTCCTACGCCGAGAAGTGCGGCATGCCCTATGTCAACGAGCGGTGGCTCGGCGGGATGCTCACCAACTACGAGACGATCTCCAAGCGAGTCTCCAAGATGCAGGAATACCGGCGGATGCGAGAGTCCGGTGAGTTCGAGGCGATGCCCAAGAAGGAAGCGCTGCTGATCGCCCGGGAACTGGAGAAGTTGGAGCGGAACCTGGGCGGCATCGCCAAGATGGAGAAGCTCCCGAACGCCATCTTCGTGCTCGACACCAAGAAGGAGCACATCGCGGTCACCGAGGCCAACAAGCTCGGGCTGCCGATCGTCGCCGTGGTCGACACCAACTGCGATCCCGACGTCATCCAATACGTCATCCCCGGCAACGACGACGCCATCCGCTCCGGAACGTTGCTGTGCCGCGTGGTCTCCGACGCGGTGGACGAAGGTCGGCTCATGGCTGGCCGGCGGGGCAACGGTGCCTCGGCCCCCGCGCCAGCTCGCAGCGCCGAAGAGGAGGCCGCCATGGCGGCCCAACAGGCCGAAGCCCGCCGCCAGGCGACCCAGGCGGCGGCTGAGCGCGAGGCGCGCATCGCCGCGGGACGTGAACGCGAGAGCTCTCCGCCGGTGGTTCCCGTCGCCGACGATGCGGAGACGCCCGCAGGACCGCCCGCCGCCGCAGGTACTGCGACGGCCGAGGAAGCTGCCCTGGACGAGACCGACGCGGCCCTCGCCGAGGCCAAGGGCGCCCTGGCCGAGGCGGACGCCGCGCTCGACGCGGGCGGCGACGTCGACAACGCGGAGATCGCCGACGCCCTGGCTCAAGCCGATGTCGCACTGACCGAGGCCGAGGAAGCGTTGGCCGCCGCCGACCAACCGGATCAGGCTGCGGATCTCGGCCGCCCCGTCGAGACGAGGCCCGGCCCAGCCGATCCGACCGTCGCCACCGAGGAGCCGCGGACTGATGGCTGAGTTCACAGCACAGGATGTCCAAGCCCTCCGCAAGACCACCGGTGCCGGGATGATGGACTGCAAGCGGGCGCTGACCGAGTGCGACGGAGACTTCGAGGCGGCGAAGAAGTGGCTGCGGGAGAACGGCCTCAGCAAGGCCGGCACCCGCACCGATCGGCCCAACACCCAAGGCGCCGTCGCCGTGTCCACCACCGGGAACGTGGCGGCCATAGCCGAGTTGAAGTCCGAGACCGACTTCGTGGCCAAGTCCGATCAGTTCACATCGCTCGTCCAGGAGATCGCCACGCTCGTGGCGGCCAAGGGCGAGGAGGCGGCGGCCGAGAAGGCCGACGCCATCGATGACCTCAAGGTCTTCCTCAAGGAGAACATCGCCTTGGGGGAGGTCGTCCGCCTGGAGGCGGCCGAAGGTCATGTGGTCGACACCTACGTCCATCGCCAGGACGGTCGCGGCGTCAATGCGGTGGCGGTCGAGCTGGACGGCGGCTCCCCTGAGTTGGCCCATGAGATCGCCGTGCACGTGGCGTTCAGCCGGCCGTCCTACCTGCGCCGGGAGGACATCCCTGAGGCTGAGGTCGCCAAGGAGCGTGAGACCCTCGAGAACATCACCCGGGCCGAAGGTAAGCCCGAGGCCGCCATGGACAAGATCGTCAGCGGTCGGCTGGCCGGTTGGCTGAAGGAGCGCGTGCTGCTCGAGCAGCCCTACGTCAAGGACGACAAGCAGACCATCAGTCAACTGCTGGGCGGCGCAGCGATCGTGCGGTACGCCCAGGTGGCCATCGGCGGCTGATCGGTGCCCGACGATCTCGCCGACGTGGCACCGATGGTCGGCCAAGTTCGTGCGCTGAGGCCCGCTCGATGGCGGCGGGTGGTGCTCAAGTTGTCAGGCGAGGCCTTTGCCGGAGCCGGCGGCTTCGGTATCGACGGGGCCATCGTGCGCCAGCTGGCCGGCGAAATAGTCGACGCCCGCGTGGGGCTGGGCGTGGATGTGGCGGTGGTGGTCGGTGGGGGCAACATCTGGCGGGGGATGACCGGCGCCGGCGCCGGTATGGACCGCGCCCAAGCCGACTACATGGGCATGCTGGCCACCGTCGTCAACGCTCTGGCCCTCCAGGACACGCTCGAGCAGCTCGACCAGCCGACCAGGGTGCAATCAGCCATCCACATGGAGCAGATCGCCGAGCCGTACATCCGCCGCCGGGCGATCCGCCACCTGGAGAAAGGCCGAGTGGTGATCCTGGCGGGCGGGCTCGGCGCTCCGTTCTTCACCACCGACACGCCCGCCGCCCTGCGGGCCGCCGAGCTATCGGCCGACGCGGTGCTGAAGGGCACCCACTCCGGCGTCGACGGCGTCTACACCGCTGATCCGAAACTTGACGCGACGGCGCGCAAACTCGACGAGATCACCTACATGGATGTGCTCAATCGCGGCTTGACGGTGATGGACCCGACGTCGATCACGTTCTGCATGGACAACGCGTTGCCGATCGTGGTGTTCGACGCGTTGCAACCCGGCAACCTGCGGCGTGTCCTCGTCGGCGACGAGGGAGTCGGTACGCTGGTCCGATGAATGAGCGCCGGCAGTGTGAGACAGGCGCGGCCGGGCGGCACGGTGGCTGACGAGCTGGTCGCGGTGGTGCTGGACGAGGCTCGCGAGAAGATGTCCAAGGCCGTCCACCACACGCGCCAGGAGTTCTCGGCGATTCGTACCGGCCGAGCGGCGCCGGCGCTGGTCGAGAAGATCCCCGTCGACTACTACGGCAGCGAGGTGCCGCTCCAGCAGCTCGCCGGCTTCTCGGTACCTGAAGCCCGCATGCTCGTGATCAGCCCCTACGACAAGGGCGCCATGCCATCCATCGAGAAGGCGTTGCGCGGCTCGGATCTCGGGCTCAACCCGAGCAACGACGGCACGAACATCCGGTTGAGCTTCCCGCCACTCACCGCTGAGCGCCGCAAGGAGTTCGTTCGGGTCGTCAAGCAGATGGCTGAGGACGGCCGGATCGCGGTGCGCAACCTGCGGCGCGCGGCGCGCCATGATCTCGATGCGCTGGAAAAGGACGGTGAGCTGTCCGAGGACGAGCTCCAGAGAGCCGAGAAGGAGCTCGACCGCATCACCCACGCTCAGGAGGCCGGGATCGATCAGGCGCTCGAGAGCAAAGAGCAGGAACTGCTCCAGGACTGACGAGCCGCCGGGGCGCCGGCACCGGACTAAAGGAGGTCACGCATGGATGACCAGCTCGGGTTCCCGCCCGAAGATGACGAGCGACCGGCAGATCAGAGCGCCGCTCGTCCATCGGCTGACCGCCCGGTCGCCGATCCCACCGAAGGCGTGCGCATCATCGGCGCTGATGAGGCGGCCGAGGCGATGGAGCGGGGCAACGTGGCGTCTCGGCGAGGCGGCGGTCAGCCCCGTTTCGGTGATCGGCCACCGCCTCCTCCGATGGGGCCGCGCCCGGCCCTACGCTTCCCGCTCGACGCCGGGTCCGACCGCGGCCGCATCGAGCGTCCACCGGTCCAGCCGGCACCGGACCCGGTCACTGGCCCGGTGGAGCTTCCGCACTGGACCGACCCGCCGACCGGTGAGGTGCCACAGGTGCTGATCGGAGACGACGCGCCGCTGCTGGGTGAGACGGAGGACGACCTGGATGCGTGGTCATCGTTCGCCACGTCCTCTCCCCGCTGGCGCGATGCCGACGACGCATGGGACGAGGACCAGACCGAGTACGTCGCTGACCTGGCCCACGACGACGAGAGCCGAATCGGCGCTCTGGAGGATCCCGATGCCCGGCCCACCCATGACGAGTTCTTCTCGTTCGACGATCTGGAGGAGCAGGCTGAAGAGCGCACATCGGGCTCCACCCGGGCCGCGTCGACGTCCGGTGACCAGAGCGGCTCCACCGTGCCGCCACCGTGGGCGGCCATTCCGGATGCTGAGGACTTCCACGACGCCAGCCAGCCTCCTGTTGAGGTCCCCATGGAAGACGAGTGGGCCGAGGAGGACTGGGAGGCTGGCGAGGTCGACGAGGTGCCAGCCAGCCCGGCCAGCCGTCCCGTGGAGGTCTTCGACGACCCGTTCGACCCCGACGACGAAGACGACGAGCCGGCCGAGCCCGCCCCGGCGGTGGGCGTCTTCGACGACCCGCTCGACGAGCCGACCGAGGGTGGTGCCCATCAACTCGACCCATTGGACGACACGCTGGACGAGCTCGGGCCCAGTGGCGACGATCGCCGCGAGCTCTTGGACGAGCCGGTCGGGATCAGCGATGCCGGCAACTCGTTCCAGGAACGGTTTGCTGAGCCGGCTGAGTCGAGCGATCGCTGGGACGAAGCGTTCGATGACTCCTTCGACGAGCCAGCGGGAACGGCCGCGCACTGGGACGAGCCGTTCGAGGAGTCGCACCAAGGAGCAACTCGGGTCGAGCCGCGCCGGGCTCCCCGTTCGATGAACCGCACCTACCGCGGCGGGAGCGGTGGGGGACGCGACGTCCGCACCGCGGCCATCGTCGGAGTGGTGCTGGTTGCCGTGTTCGCCGGCCTGATGTACATCGGGCCGGGCTGGGCGATGGCGCTGGTGACCGCCGTGCTGTTCCTGGCCGCCGTCGAGCTCTTCAACGCGTTGCGACGGGCGGGGTTCGAGTCGGCCACGTTGTTCGGGTTGGTGGCCTGCGCCGCGTTCCCGCTGGCGGTGTACTGGCGCGGGCTCGGGGCGTTCGCGCTGCTGAGCGCGCTGGTCGTGATCGGTTCCCTGGTGTGGTTCCTGGCCGGGGCAGGTGGCCGCGACGCGCGGGTGGTCGAGGGAACCGGAACGACGCTGCTGGGCATCGCCTGGATCGGCGGCCTCGGCTCGTTCGCGGCGGCCATGCTGCGCGCACCGGACGGTCGTGCGCTGCTGTGGATCGCCGTGCTGGCCGCCGTTGCCTACGACGTCGGAGGGTTCTTCGTCGGTCGCAACGCCGGCCAACGGAACCTTTCCGAAGCCAGCCCCAACAAGACGGTCGAGGGCCTTCTCGGCGGTATGGCGCTGTGCATCGTGGTCACCGCGTTCGTCGTCGGGACGCTGGGGCTCGGTCCCTGGTCCGGCTACGGGCCTGGCATCCTGCTGGGTGTGGCAGCCGCAGTTGCCGCTCCCCTCGGTGACCTGTGCCAGTCACTTGTCAAACGAGACCTCCGAGTCAAGGACATGTCGGCGATCCTGCCCGCGCACGGCGGCATCCTCGATCGGTTCGACGGGCTCCTGTTCGTGCTCCCGACCATCTACTACGCGGTGACCATCATCGGCCACAAGATCTAGTGTTTCGCCTTCACTCGGTCGCTTCGCTCCCTCCGTTCAGGCGAGTTTGCTCGTCGCCGCCTCTGGCGGCGGCCGTCCTGCTGGTCGACCGACCGGCAAAGCCGGATCGGTCGACCAGCAGGGGGCTCCGGCGGAGCCTCCGCCCCCCGAACCCCCCGCGAGGCGGGCCGGCCGGATCAACCACCAGAGGGGACCGTTGACCTGTCGGGGCAACTGGACCGGCCCGAGAGGGACCACCTGCTGACGCGGTCGTCAGGTCCGTGACCACCACGGTCGCTCTGGCGGGATCCACCGGGTCGATCGGTACGCAGGCGCTCGATGTCGTGCGGTCCGAAGCTGACCGCTACCGGGTCGTCTCGCTAGGGGCCAGCGGACGCAACGTCGACGCGCTGGTCGCCCAGGCCGAGGCCGTCCGTCCGCAGATCGTGGCCGTGGTCGACGAAAGCCGCCTCGACGAGCTCAAGGCGCGCCTGCCTCCGTGCGAGTTGAGAGTGGGTGAGGATGGCCTATCCAGCCTCGGGAGCTCGGCCGACGTGTGCGTGAACGGGGTCGTCGGTTTCGCAGGTCTGGCGGTCACCCTGGCCACGCTGCGGGCCGGCCGACGCTTGGCCCTCGCCAACAAGGAGTCGCTGATCGCCGCCGGCCCGGTGGTGCAGGTGGCCCGCCGCACCCCGGGGGCCGAGCTGGTGCCGGTGGACAGCGAGCACGGTGCCATCCACCAATGTCTGCGGGCCCGCGACCCGAACGGTCCGGCGCGGGTGGCTCAGCTCGTGGTGACCGCCAGCGGCGGCCCGTTTCGCGGCCGCACCCGTCAAGAGCTGGCCGCGGTCAGCGTCGAGGATGCCCTCGCCCACCCCACCTGGAAGATGGGGCCGAAGATCACCGTCGACTCGTCGACCCTGATGAACAAGGGCCTCGAGGTGATCGAGGCCCACGAGCTGTTCGGCGTACCAGCCGGCGAGGCGGGGGTGGGGATCCACCTGGACCAGATCGACGTCGTGGTGCACCCACAGTCGGTTGTGCACTCGATGGTCACCTACACCGACGGCTCCACCATCGCCCAGCTCTCCCAACCGGACATGCGCCTGCCGATCGGTTACGCCCTGGCCTTCCCCGACCGGATCACGACGGCGTTCGGCGCCATCGACTGGGCCGATCTCCGCCGGCTCGACTTCGAGGCGCCAGACCGCGAAGCGTTCCCCTGCCTCGGCTTGGCCTACGAGGCGGCCCGGCTGGGCGAGACCGCACCAGCGGCGCTCAACGCGGCCAACGAAGTGGCCGTCGAAGCGTTCTTGGCCGGCCAGATCTCCTGGCTCGCCATCGCCGACGTCCTGAAGGCGGTCCTCGCCCGGCATGATGGTGGCCGAGCCGAATCTGCCGATGCGGTCATCGAGACCGATCACCGGGCCCGAGCCGTTGCCCGCCAGGTGATCGACGAGATGACCTGACGGCGTCGAGAGGATCCACCCCCATGACCGACACCGAGGCTGACGCCCCGCCGCCCCCGCCTCCTCCGCGTGCCGGGCGAGTGGGCGATCTCAGTCGTGCACCGGCCCAGCGCGGGATCGACTCCATGGACGGCGCGAGGGGAGCGGTGCCGTTCGCAGGGCTCCGCCTGGCCGCGTTGCTGGCCCTGATGGCGTTGCTCGGTGCCACCCACCCGTGGGTCCTGATCGTGATCCTGGCCATCGTGGTGATGGTGTTCCTGCACGAGCTGGGCCATTTCGTCACGGCCAAGCGAGCGGGCATGAAGGTCACCGAGTTCTTCATCGGCTTCGGGCCGAAGCTGTGGTCGTTCCGCCGGGGCGAGACCGAGTACGGCGTGAAGCTGATCCCGGCCGGGGCATACGTGAAGATCATCGGGATGCACAACCTCGAAGAGGTCGCGCCCGAGGACGAGGGCCGCACCTACCGGCAGAAGAGCTTCGGCCGTCGGCTGTCGGTTGCGGTGGCCGGCTCCACGATGCACTTCCTACTGGCCCTCGTGCTGATCTTCGTGGCGCTGGTCGCCGTCGGCCAGCCGGGCGGGACGCTCAACCCGAAGGGCCAGGAGTCAAAGTGGACGGTCGGCAACGTGGTGAAGGGCAGCGGCGCGGCCGAAGCCGGTCTGCGCAAGGACGACAAGGTGGTCTCGGTTGCCGGACGGCCGATCGCCCGTTTCACCGATCTCAAGTCGATCGTGCAGAAGCACAAGGGCGACATCGTGCCGGTGGTAGTGGTTCGCCACGGCGCGCGGTTGACCCTCCGAGCCGAGTTGCGGGAGTTCACCGACAAGGACGGCGGCCACGGCTGCTGCCTCGGCATCGGCCCCGGCTACCCGGTGCAGCGGCTGTCACCGATCAGGGGGTTGGTGCGCACGCCGAGCGAGTTCGCGGAGGTGACGGCGCTATCAGCCGGCGCGCTCGGCCGGTTCTTCACGCCGAGCAGTCTCGCCAACTACGCCGGCCAGGTGACCCACGCCAACGATCGCGGCCAGGTCAGCGGCCAGCCCGCTCCGCGCAAGGGGAACAAGGCCACGGGCGGGTCCGGTGGCTCGGGCGACGGAGCCTCAGGAAACCGGCTGCTGTCGATCTACGGTCTGGTGCGCATCGGCGCCCATGCCGGTGAGGTGAACGCCGGGTCGCTCATCGGCCTCTTCGCTCTGATCAACATCTTCATCGGCGTGTTCAACCTCGTGCCGCTGCTGCCCTTCGACGGGGGCCACGTCGCCATCGCGTTCTACGAGAAGGTGCAAGAGCGGCGCCTGCGCCGCAAGCGGTACTTCACCGACGTGGCGAAGCTGCTCCCGCTGACCTACGCAGTGGTCCTCGTGCTCGGGATGATCTTCGTGTCGTCGTTGTACCTCGACATCGCCAATCCCATCGGCGTCAAGTGACCGGCGGCTGGACGACCACGCGGCGGCCCACTCGGCAGGTCCTCCTGGATCACCCCACCCATCCGGTCGCGGTCGGCGGTGACGCTCCGGTGAGCGTCCAGTCGATGACCACGACCAAGACGGCCGACGTAGACGGCACGCTGGCCCAGATCTACGCCCTGTACGGAGCGGGCGCGGACATCGTGCGCTGCACCTGCAACGATCAGGCGGCGGCCGAGGGGCTGGCCCGGATCGTGCCCCGCTCGCCGGTGCCGATCGTGGCCGACATCCACCACCAATACCGCATGGCGTTGGCCGCGCTGGACGCCGGTGTGCACTGCCTGCGCCTCAACCCGGGCAACATCCGCCGTCCGGAGCACATCAAGGCCGTGGCCGAGGCTTGCCGGGATCGTGGAGTTCCCATCCGCATCGGCGTGAACGGCGGCTCGCTCGACCCCGATCTGTACGAAAAGCACGGTGGGCGGATCACCGCCCAAGGGATGGTCGAGTCAGCCCAGCGCGAGCTGGCCTACTTCGCCGAGGTCGGCTTCGACGACGTGAAGATCTCGGTCAAGGCGTCCAACGTCCCGCTGATGATCGAGGCCTACCGCCAGCTGTCGGAGGTGACCGACCATCCCCTGCATCTCGGCGTCACCGAGGCCGGACCACCGCCGGCCGGGTTGCTCAAGGCCACTGCCGGGATGGCGACGCTGCTGGCCGAGGGGATCGGCGACACGATCCGGTACTCGCTCACCGCCGATCCGGTGGAGGAGGCCCGAGCCGGTCGCCAGCTGCTGGAGACCATGGGGCTTCGGGAGCGCAAGGGGCTCGACCTCATCGCCTGCCCGTCTTGCGGGCGAGCCGAGGTGGATGTCATCAAGGTGGCCAACGACGCCCAAGCTGCACTCGACGGCAAGAACATCCCCATCCAGGTGGCGGTGATGGGCTGTGTGGTGAACGGTCCAGGGGAGGCTCGCGAAGCCGACCTGGGCATCGCCGCGGGCCGCAGGCGTGGTCACCTGTTCGTCAAGGGCAAGGTCGTGCGAGTCGTTCCCGAGGACGAGATGGTGGACGCACTCGTGGAGTGGGCTGACATCATCGCCGCCGAAGGGGTCGCCGGGGCGCTCGACAAAGCGGACGCCGGCGCGGCGGCCGAGGCCGAGGCCGACCGCGTCGCACTCCTCGAGCAGCAGGGCGATGACGTCAACGCCAGCGAGGCCAAGGTCGACCTGATCCGCAAGCACACCGCGTCGACCGTCTGAGCCGGACCCAACGAGGGCGGGTCCCGCGTCCGACGGCCGGTACGATCCGCCGCCATGGCCAAGCCCGCCGCGCTCACCACCCAGGCCGAGGACTTCCCTCGGTGGTACCAGGACGTTCTGGCCAAGGCCGAGTTGGCTGACAACGGCCCGGTGCGGGGCACGATGGTCATCCGGCCTTACGGCTACGGGCTGTGGGAGCGGATGGTGGCCGAGGTCGACGCCCGCATCAAGGCGGCCGGCGCGGTGAACGCCTACTTCCCGCTGTTCATCCCCCAGAGCTATTTCACCCGCGAGGCCGATCACGTCGAAGGCTTCAGCCCCGAGCTGGCGGTGGTCACCCACGCCGGTGGCAAGGAGCTGGAGGAGCCGGTCGTGATCCGTCCCACCAGCGAGACCGTCATCGGCGAGTACATGGCCAAGTGGATCCAGAGCTACCGCGATCTGCCGATGCTCCTGAACCAGTGGGCCAACGTGGTGCGCTGGGAGTTGCGGACCCGGCTGTTCCTACGGTCGAGTGAGTTCCTGTGGCAGGAGGGCCACACCGCCCATGCCTCCGAGGTCGACGCCTCGACCTACGCGCGGCGCATCCTCACCGATGTGTACCGCGAGTTCATGGTGGAGATATTGGCCATGCCGGTGCTGGTCGGACGCAAGACCGTCAAGGAGCGGTTCCCCGGCGCCATCAACACGTTGACGTGCGAGGCGATGATGCGCGACGGAAAGGCGTTGCAGATGGGCACCAGCCATGAGCTCGGCCAGAACTTCGCCAAGGCGTTCGACATCGACTACCTCGATGACGCCGGCCACCAGCAGCACGCCTGGACCACGTCGTGGGGGGTTTCGACCCGCATGATGGGCGGCCTGATCATGGCCCACGGTGACGACGCTGGCTTGCGAGTGCCGCCCCGGCTGGCTGCCACCAAAGTCGTCGTTCTGGTGATCCGCGACGATCCGGGGGTGGGTCAGGCGGCCCGGGCCATCACCGACCAGCTGGCGGTGGCCGGGCTCGGAACCACCCTCGATGACCGCACGGAGATCTCCTTCGGCCGCCGAGCTACCGACTGGGAGCTCAAAGGTGTTCCGGTCCGGATCGAGATCGGCCCGCGTGACCTGGCCGACGGCGAGGTCACCCTCGTGCGGCGTGACACCGCGGAGAAGACCCAGGTCCCGGCGGCGGACGTAGTGGGGCGGATCGGCCGGCTCCTCGAGGCCATCCAGGCCGACATGTTGGCCGCGGCCAACGCCTTCTATGACGACCACACTCGCGTCGTCACCACGATCGACGAGGCCAGGGAAGCCGCGCAGTCCGGTTTCGCTCGAGTGCCGTGGGCCGACCTCGGACCCGCGGGCGAAGAGACACTGGCCGAGGACGGCATCACCGTCCGGTGCCTCCAACGGCCCGACGGCACCGTGCCCGACAGCGACGACGAGCCGGGTCTCGTCGCGGTCGTGGCCCGGGCCTATTGACCGCCGCCGTCCTTGTGTGACGACCGCCACTGAGGGGTCGGCCGCTATACTTGCGACGTTCACCTGTCCGGGTGGATGAGGCGTGGGCCAGGCCCACGCCTTTTGCTTGACGGAGACCGTTTGACCGAGGAGGTGCCGGCGTGGCTGTCACGGAGCTTGTGCGCGAGACCATCGCGCCGGCGATGGACGAGCTGGCAGTCGAGCTGGTGGACGTCGAGCAGCTCGGAGCCACCTTGCGGGTCACCATCGATCGCCCGGGTGGCGTCGACCTCGAGGTGATCGGTCGGGCGACCCGGCGGATCTCCCACCTGCTCGACGACGTCGACCCGTTGTCGGACCGTTACACCCTCGAAGTGTCGAGCCCCGGTCTCGAGCGTCCCCTGCGGCTCCCCGAGCACTTCGCCCGCGCCGTCGGGTCGAAGGTCTCGATCAAGACCGTTCCCGGCGTGGCAGGCGACCGGCGGATCACCGGAACGCTCGTCGCAGCCAGCGAGGACGCGATCGAGGTCGAGCCCGCAGACGCGGGCGCCGACGCTTCACGCCTCCTCCGCTACGACGAGATCGAGCGGGCCCGGACCGTGTTCGAATGGGGCCCTGCCCCGAAGCCCGGATCCCCCCGGAGCCCCAAGCCGACGAAGAAGAAGAAGGCAACCAGCCCATGACCGATCTCGACATGATGGAGGCAATGAACGCGCTCGCCGCGGAGAAGGGCATCAGCACCGAGACCCTCATGGGCGCGCTGGCCGACGCGTTGGAATCGGCGTACAAGCGACTGCCCGGGGCCTATGAGTACGCCTGGGTCACCATGGATCCCGACACCGGTGAGATGCGGGTCACCGCCCAGGAGCTCGACGAGGACGGCGAGCCGTTCGGCCCCGAGATCGACGTCACCCCCGACTCGGACACGCTCGGCCGTATCGCCGCCCAGACGTTCCGGCAGGTGATGATGCAGCGTCTCCGCGAGGTCGACCGGGAGATGAAGTACGAGGAGTACGCCGGTCGGGAAGGCGACATCGTCACCGGCATCATCCAACAGAGCGACTCCCGCTACACCCTGCTCGACCTCGGCCGGGTCGAGGCACTGCTACCCCAAGCCGAGCAGGTCCCCTACGAGCGACCTGAGCCCAACAGCCGGCTGAAGGCCTACATCGTCGAGGTTCGCAAGACGTCGAAGGGCCCTCAGATCGTGGTCAGCCGGACCCATCCGGGGCTGATCAAGCGCTTGTTCGAGCTCGAGGTGCCCGAGATCGCGGACGGGGTCGTCGAGATCAAGGCGTGCGCTCGGGAGCCCGGTCACCGGACCAAGATCGCGGTGTGGTCGAACGACCAGAACGTGGACCCCGTGGGCGCCTGCGTCGGTGCCCGTGGTGCCCGCGTCCGGATGGTCGTCAACGAGCTGCGCGGCGAGAAGATCGACATCGTCCCCTTCTCCGAGGACGGTCCGGACTTCGTGGCCAAGGCATTGCAGCCGGCCAAGGTCAAAGAGGTGCGAATCGACGAAGACAGCGGCACGGCCGAGGTGATCGTCCCCGACTACCAGCTGTCCCTGGCCATCGGCAAGGAAGGCCAGAACGCCCGGTTGGCGGCCCGGCTCACCGGCTGGCGGGTCGACATCAAGAGTGAGACCCAACTGGCCGAGGAGGAGGCCTACGCCAGCGACGAGTGGGCCCAAGGCGAGTGGGTCATCGACCCGGCCACCGGCGAGCAGGTTTGGCAGCCGGCCGATGGCGGCGAAGCCGTGTCGGCTCAGGCGTGGGCCTACGGCGATCCGGGCGAACCGCCGCCGGGCGGACCGTCCCCCGCTGGTGGTTCGGATCAGCAGGGTGAGCCGGCCGCCGCGGCGGGTGCAGCCGGTGCGCCTGATCCGAAGCCCACGGCGCCTGACGCCTCAGGAGAGGCCTGAGACGGGCCAGCCAGCCGGGCCGCAGCGGACTTGCATCGGCTGTCGCCGCAAGGTCGGGGTCGCCGAACTCGAACGGATCGGCCGATCAGGAGACGGATCTGTGCTGACCGGCCGTAGCCTTGCAGGCCGTGGCGCCTGGATCTGCGCCGGGTCGAGATCCTGTTTCGAGATGGCGGTGAAGCGAAACGCCTTCACCCGGGCTTTCCGGGCGCCGGTTGACCGCATGGCCGTGGATCGGCTCCGCTCGGAGCTGTTCCACACCAGCGGCTGAGCCGAGAGCGGATGCGACTTCGTGCCGGGCGGTCGCCCTGCGCGAGACTGGTCGGTCCGTGTCCGGCACTCTCTACGCACGGATGAACACGACCCACCGGAAAGGGCTGGCGAACACACGTTGGCAGGCAAGATTCGCGTGCACGAGCTCGCAAAGGAGCTCGGGCTCACCAACAAGGAGACACTCGATCTCTGCGGCACGCTCGGCATCGGGGTCAAGACCCATTCGTCGAGCATCGAGGATGCTCAGGCCGATCGTTTGCGGCGCAAGGCTGAACGCGAAGGCCTGATCCGCGACGAGCAGCCTGAGGAACCGGGCAAGGCGACCAAGGCTGCGAAGGCAACGAAGTCAGCCGAGGTGATCTCCGACGCCCCGGCAGCTCCGGTGCCAGATGAGAACGTCGGCGCGCCCGAGCCGGCGATCGCCAGCCCGACGGCCGTGCCGCCGGTCACAGAGATGCCCCCGGCGGCTCGGCCCGACCGCGTCGAGGCCGACCAGCCGGCGGCGACCGGCACCGATCCCACGAGCCCCCCGGAGGCCCGGCCAGCAGACCGCGACGAAGCTCCAGCGCCGGCCCGGCCGGTTCCACCGACGCCAGCGCGCCGGATGGTCACGTCGAGCGGCAGCGACCACCGGCTTCGACGCGATGTGGAGCCGATGGCCGAGCGCGCTCGTCCCATCCCGCAGGTCCGGCCTGCCGAAACGCCGAGTCGACCAGCGCCCACCCCGTTCCGTCCGGCCGACGCTCCAGCGGCTCGACTTCCTCAGGCACTGCCCACCCCCGCTCCCGCGGTGGACGGGGCGACGGGCACCGAACCGACCGCGCCGGCGGACAGCCCCGTGTCGACGTCGGGCAAGCCGGTGCCACCGCCACCTCCGCCGCCCCGTTCGATGTCGGGCAAGCCGATCCCGCCACCACCCGGGGTGGGTGGACGGTCCGCTCCTCGGGCCACCGGACCCACCGGCGCCCGGCCCAGCGGGGTCGGAGGTCTCCCTCGCAACCGGCCCATGAGCAGTGGACCCCGTCCCACGGTGCCTGGCGCAGGTGCACCTGGCCGCGGGCCGGGTGGTCCCGGAGGCCCCGGCGGTGGGCCCGGCGGTGGTCCTGGAGGTCGCCCCGGGGGTCCTGCCGGTCGGCGTCCTCCGCGGCGCAAGGGGCGGCGACGGCGCAACCGTGAAGAGCTGCAGCCGATGGACATGCCGAGCTACACGCCGGCCGATTCGCCGGTGCCCGAAGGCGTGATCGTCGTCGAGCGGGCCAGCACGCCTCAGGAGCTCGCCGGCCGGATGAACCGCACGGCAGCCGACGTCGTGCGCTTCTTGATGCAACAGGGCGAGATGGTCACCGCCACCCAGTCGCTGGGCGACGACATGATCGAGCTGTTCGCCGCGGAGGTGGGCGCCCAGATCCGCCTCGTCGATCCCGGCGAGGAGCAAGAGGTCGAGCTGCAGAGGGCGCTCGGCATGGCCGACCTTCACGACGAAGACGACGACGACGGCGAGCTGCGCCCGCCGGTGATCACGGTCATGGGCCACGTCGACCACGGCAAGACGAAGCTGCTCGACCAGATCCGTCATGCTGACGTCGTGGCCGGCGAGGCCGGCGGCATCACCCAGCACATCGGGGCCTACCAGGTCAACCGGGACGGTCGATCCATCACGTTCATCGACACGCCGGGGCATGAGGCGTTCACCGCCATGCGAGCCCGCGGTGCCGACGCCACCGACGTCGTCGTCCTCGTCGTCGCGGCAGACGACGGTGTCATGCCCCAGACCGTGGAAGCTCTGGATCACGCCCGGGCGGCCGAGGTACCGATCGTGGTGGCCCTGAACAAGATCGACCGCGAGAACGCGGATCCCCAGCGGGTGCTGGCTCAGCTGGCCGAGCGCCAGCTCGTACCGGAGTCGTGGGGCGGCGAGACGATCGTGTGCGAGGTCTCGGCCCTGCAGAACATCGGCATCGAGGAGTTGCTCGACAACCTGCTCGTGGTAGCTGAGCTGGAGGACCTGCGGGCCACCACTGACGGCCGGGCCACCGGCGTGGTGCTCGAAGCAAACCTCGACGTCGGCCGCGGTCCCGTCGCCACCGTGCTCGTTCAGCGCGGCACGCTGCGGGTCGGTGATCCCCTGGTGGCCGGTGCGGCATGGGGCCGCGTCCGGGCACTGGTGAACGACAAGGGCGAACAGGTCAAAGAAGCGGGGCCGTCGACGCCGGTACAGGTCCTCGGCCTCTCCGACGTGGCCGACGCCGGCGACGATTTCGTGGTCGCCCCGGATGACAAGACCGCCCGCAACGTCGCCCAGAAGCGTGAGCACCGCCAACGGGTGGCCGCCATCGGAGGGTCGTCGTCGGCCATGGGCGGCGGTGCCCGTCTGGAGGACATCTTCAGCCAGATCCAGGCCGGGGAGACGGCGTCACTCAACCTGGTGGTCAAGGCGGACATGACCGGGTCACTGGAGGCGGTGACCGAGAGCCTGAAGAAGCTCGAGCGCGACGAGGTCAAGCCGTCGTTCGTGCTGCGGGGCGTCGGCGGCATCACCGAGAACGACGTCCAGCTAGCCGCGGCGTCGAACGCCACGATCATTGGGTTCAACGTCCGCCCGGACCGCAAAGCCCGCGACCTAGCGGAGGCCGAGGACGTCGAGATCCGCACCTACGAGGTCATCTACCACCTCATCGAGGACATCCAGAACGCCATGGTCGGCATGCTCGCCCCGGTGTTCGAGGAGGTGGTCACCGGCGAGGCCGAGGTCCGGGAGATCTTCCGGGTCCCCCGGATCGGGGCCATCGCCGGCTGCTACGTGCAGAACGGCACGATCACCCGAGGTTCCAAGGTGCGGTTCCTCCGCGAGGGCACGATCATCTGGAAAGGCACGATCACGTCGCTCAAGCGGTTCAAGGAGGACGCTCGGGAGGTGGCGAGCGGTTTCGAGTGCGGCATCGGCCTGTCGGACTTCCAGGACCTCAAGCCTGGAGACATCATCGAGACCTACGACGAGCGAGAGATCGTCCGCACCTGAGTCACCGTCGCCACTTTCCTGGGACAAGGGCGCGCGGAAAGCGCGCGCCCGTGTCCCAGGAACTTGGTTGATGTTTTCCGCTGCGCTCTCGGCTGACCTCCGGCTGCCGGCGTCGCACTCCCTCAAGGAGAAGCGGGCGGTCATCACACCGATCCTCGAAGGGGCCCGCCGCCGGTACCGCGTGGCTTCGGCCGAGGTCGGCCACCACGACAGTTGGCAGCGCTGCGAACTGGGCTTCGCAGCGGTTGGCCGCAGCGAGGGTCACGTTCGTGACATCCTCGACGCAGTCGAACGATTTGTGTGGTCGTTCCCCGAGGTGGAGGTCCTGGCCATGACCCGGACGTGGACAGAGGACCGATGAAGCGCCGACGTCCACAGCCCGCGCGTGCTTTTCCCCGCATGGCCCGTGTCGACAGGCTTCTGCAGGAGATCCTCGGTGAGGAGCTCGAGCGCTTCGACGACGACCGCCTCGACATGGTGACGGTCACCGCGGTGGCTTGTGAGACCGACCTGAGCCGGGCCACGGTCTTCTACGACAACCTGCGAGGTGAAGAGGCCGACGAGGAGTTGCAGGCTGCGTTGGCGGAGTTGCGCCCCCGGTTGCAAGCGGCGGTCAACCGCCAGGCTCGGCTCAAGCGCACCCCGGAGCTTCGCTTCGAACCGGACCTTGCGCTGCGCTCGGCCGCCCAGATCGAACGGGTGCTGCGGGGGTTGCCCCGGTCCGACCCCGACGAGCCCGGTGTCGGAGACGGTGCGAGTAGCTGATCCAGCATGAGCGAGGGGCGGGCAGCTGGGCCCGACGGGCTGGCCATCGTCGACAAACCGGCCGGCTGGACCAGCCACGACGTGGTGGCCAAGAGCCGCGGCCTGCTCGGCACTCGGAAGGTCGGCCACGCCGGGACGCTCGATCCCGACGCGACCGGTGTCCTCCTGCTGGGCGTCGGCCGGGCTACAAGGTTGTTGCGGTTCCTGTCGCCGCTGGGCAAGACCTATCGCGGTGAGCTGGTCTTGGGCGTGGAGACGTCCACGCTCGATGCCGGGGGCGACGTCACGGCCACTCACGACATGGGCGGGGTGACTCTGGCCGACGTGCAGCGCGTCATCGTCGAGCAGTTCACCGGGCCGATCGAGCAGGTGCCGCCGATGGTGTCAGCGGTGAAGGTCGGCGGCCAGCGGCTCCACAAGCTGGCGCGTGCTGGTATCACCGTCGCTCGGGAGGCCCGACCGGTCACCATCCATTCGCTGTCAGCCGAAGACGCGGCCGGCGAGGCGGGCGTGTTCCGGATCAGGGTGGAGTGCTCATCGGGTACCTACGTCAGGTCCTTGGCCGCCGACATCGGTACGGCACTTGGTGGTGGTGCGCACTTGCGCTCCCTTCGCCGGCTGGCCATCGGGCCGTTCGGCTTGGCCCAATCCGTGTCGCTGGAAGAGCTCGGGCCGGAATCGCTGCGCCCGATGGTCGATGCGGTGCGGCACCTGGAGTCCGTGATCGCCGACGAGAACCTCACCGCAGCAGTCGCGGTCGGCAAGGTGCTCGACCGGTGCGAGTTCGCCAGCCAGGGCGACGGGCCGTGGGCCGTGCTCAACGAATCGGGAGATCTGTTGGCCGTCTACGAGCTGCATCGGGAAGCCAAGGTGAAGCCCGCGATCGTGCTGATGTCGCGATAGGGACATCGCACCACACAGCTGAGACGGCCGAAATGACACCACGTGTGACCGGTCCGTCGGCCAGGATCTGCACGTGCCCACCCGCTCTGAACCACCCCCCGACTTGCAGCCAACCAGCCGTACCACCGTGAAACGGACGCCGGATCGCGCCCGTTACGAACGGGCGATGGTGGAAGCGGTGCTTGACGAGGGGTTGATCGCCCACGTCGGGATCGCCGACGACGAGGGGCAACCGTTCGTGCTGCCGATGGTGTATGCCCGTGATGGTGACCGGTTGATCCTGCACGGGTCGGTGGCCAGTCGTCTGACCCGCCGGCTGGACGCTGGAGCATCGGTGTGTGTCACGGTGACCCTGCTCGACGGGCTGGTCATGGCCCGCTCGGCGTTCCACCACTCCATGAACTACCGGTCGGTCGTGGTGCTGGGCCTGGCTCGGCGCATCACCGATCCGCAGGCCCGTGAGGATGCGTTCACCCGGCTGGTCGAGCACGTCGCGCCCGGGCGGTCGACCGAGGTGCGGGCGCCGAACGACCCAGAATCGCGCCAGACGATGTTGCTCGAACTGCCGATCATCAAGGCATCGGCCAAGACGCGAACCGGCCCTCCGGTCGAGGATCCGATCGACTTGGAGAACCCCATCTGGGGTGGGGTGATCCCGTTGTCGATGACGTTCGGGCCGCCGGAGGCCGACGAGCACACCGCGCCAGGTGAGCCGGTGCCGGCGTCGCTGGTCGGCTACCGCCGATCCCGCTGACCGGCCGCCGCCCGACTTCCGGGGATGAGCGGCAGAGCACCGTCGAGTGGGACAGGATGGCGCCGATGGACGCCTTCCCAATCGAACCCGAGATCGCCGAGTCTCCGCTCGACCTGATCGGGAACACGCCGCTCGTGCGGCTCGGTCGCATCGCCGGGCACCTGGCATGTCGCATCGTGGCCAAGCTGGAGAGCACGAACCCGGGCGGCAGCGTGAAGGACCGGCCGGCGGTCACCATGATCGATGCCGCCGAACGCGACGGGCTGTTGAAGCCCGGCGGCACCATCGTCGAACCGACATCGGGCAACACCGGAGTCGGGTTGGCCATCGTGGCCGCCCAGCGAGGCTATCGGTGCGTGTTCGTGGTGACCGACAAGGTCGCACCGGAGAAGATCCACCTGCTGCGGGCCTACGGCGCCGAGGTCGTCGTGTGCCCGGTGGCCGTCGAGCCGTCGGATCCGAGCTCCTACTACGCCACCGCAGAGCGGCTGGTCCGAGAGATAGATGGCGCGTACCGGCCGAACCAATACGCCAACCCGTGGAACCCGTGGTCCCACGAACAGAGCACCGGACCGGAGATCTGGCGGCAGACCGCCGGCCAGGTCACCCACTTCGTGGCCGGCGTCGGCACCGGCGGCACGATCACCGGTGTCGCCCGGTATCTGAAGGCCCAGAACCCCGAGATCCAGATCATCGGCGCCGACCCCGCCGGCTCGGTCTACTCCGGAGGTTCGGGCCGGCCGTACCTCGTGGAGGGCGTGGGGGAGGACTTCTGGCCGGAGACCTACGACCCGTCCTTGGTCGACCGGGTCATTGCCATCAGTGACGAGGAGTCGTTCCTCACCGCACGTCGGGTCACCCAGGAAGAAGGGCTGCTGATCGGTGGATCGTGCGGAACCGCGGTGGCCGCCGCGCTGGAGGTCGGCCGCGAGTGCGGTGATGAGGACCTCGTCGTGGTGCTGCTGCCGGATTCGGGGCGCGGCTACCTGAGCCGGGTGTTCGACGACACCTGGATGGCGAACTACGGGTTCCTCCGCACGTCCGAGCGCACGGTGGCCGACGTGCTCGAGGCGCGGACCCATGAGATCCCCCCGCTGGTCTATGTCCATCCCGCGGATTCGGTACGCGATGCAGTGGAGACCATGCGCCGCCATGGCGTTTCCCAGCTACCGGTGGCCAAGGGCGAGATGCCGATCGCCGCGGCCGAGGTGATGGGCGCGGTGAGCGAGCTGTCCCTGATGGATCTCACGTTCCGCGACGCGGCAGGAATGGATCGCGCTGTCGAGGAGGTGATGAGCCCGGCGCTGCCGACCGTCGGGATCGGTCAACCGGTCGAGTGGGCGGTGGAGCTGTTGGAGACGGCGTCCGCGGTGGTGGTGCTCGCCGGCGGACGACCGACCGCGGTTCTCAGCCGCTCGGACGTGTTGGCCCTGCTCTCCCCGGCCCTGCCCGAGGCCGATCGTTGAGGACCCGGTCCGCCGACGACCACGCCGACGAGGCTGGGCCTGTGCCGGGTTTCTCGACCCGGGCCGTGCACGCCGGCCAACCTCCCGACCAGGCCAGCGGTGCCGTGGTCCCGCCGATCTCGTTGTCGACCACGTTCGCCCAAACCTCGGTCGGCACCCACGCAGGCTGGGAGTACGGCCGTAGCGGCAACCCGACCCGCGACGCTCTCGAGACTTGCCTGGCATCGCTGGAGGGCGCGGCCCACGGCATCGCCTTCGCCAGCGGTCTGGCCGCCGAGGACGCCATCTTGCGCCTCCTCGGCCCCGGCGAAGGCGTCGTGCTCGGCTCAGACGCCTACGGCGGCACGTTCCGCCTGATCGACAAGGTGCACCGGCCGGTCGGCCACGCCTGCCATGCCATGGACCTCACAGATCCGCTCGCCCTTCGCGAGGCGTGGCCCACCGACGCCCGGATGGTGTGGATCGAGACGCCCACCAACCCGGCGCTCGGGATCGTGGACATCGCCGCGGTGGCCACCCTGGCTCGGGCCCACGACGCACTGGTGGTGGTGGACAACACGTTCGCCACGCCGTACCTGCAACAGCCGTTGGGCCTGGGCGCGGACATCGTCGTCCACTCGTCGACCAAGTACCTCGGCGGGCACTCCGATGTGGTCGGCGGCTTCGTCGCCACCGGTCGCGACGAGCTCGCCGAGCAGCTCCGGTTCTTGCAGAACGCGGTGGGCGCTGTGCCGTCGCCATTCGACTGCTACCTGGTGCAGCGCGGCGTGAAGACCTTGGCCGTGCGCATGGACCGCCAGGTGAGCAATGCCGAAGCCGTGGCTCTTGCGCTGGTCGCCCATCCCGCGGTGGACCGGGTGCTGTGGCCTGGCCTCGACGACCAACCCGGTCACGCGGTCGCGGCGCGTCAGATGCGATCGCCCGGTGGCATGGTCTCCTTCACCGTGGTCGGCGGCGAAGCCGTAGCCCTAGACGTAGTTCGGGGCACTCGGCTGTTCACGCTGGCCGAATCGCTCGGGGCGGTCGAGTCGCTCATCGAGCACCCGGGTCGGATGACGCACGCCTCCGCTGCCGGTTCCCCGCTCCAGGTCGATCCGGCGCTGATCCGGTTGTCGGTGGGCATCGAGGACGAAGCCGACCTGGTGGCCGACATCACCGCCGCCCTCGACGCCGTCCAGCTGTCCGAGGAATCGCCCGACCCGCGGCGGTGACGAGCAGGCTCCCCTTGGCCCGACCGCTACCGTGCGGCGCTGTGCAGGTGATCCGCGACACCGACGGTTGTCCGCCGTCTGAGCCGGGATGCGCGGTGACCATCGGTGCCTATGACGGCGTTCACCTCGGCCACCAAGCGGTCATAGCCCAAGTTCGCACGGCCGCCGCGGTGCAGGGTCTGCGGAGCGCGGTGGTCACGTTCGACCGACATCCCGCGATGGTGGTCCGCCCCGAGTCGGCGCCCCTGCTCCTCACCGACCTCGAACAGAAGCTGGAGCTGCTGGCCACAACGGCGGTGGACTACGCGGACGTCGTGCACTTCGACGAGCGGCGGGCGGAGGAGTCACCCGAGGACTTCGTCAGCGAGGTCCTGGTGGGCTGTCTCGCCGCCAAGGTCGTCGTGGTCGGCGAGGACTTCCACTTCGGCCATCAGCGGAAGGGGAACGTTGCCCTCCTCGCCGAGTTGGGCGAGCAGCACGGGTTCAGCGTCGCGGGCATCGAGCTGGTCGGAGCAGATGGCCACCCGACCGGCCCCGAGGCCCAGGTGTCCTCCACGGCCATACGGATGGCGTTGCGCCAAGGTGATCTGGCGCGGGCCAACGCCATGCTCGGGCGGGCCCACGAGGTCCGGGGCCTGGTCGCTCACGGTGACGAGCGAGGGCGCGAGCTGGGCTTCCCGACGGCCAACGTGGCCGTGCCGGGTGAGATCCTGCTTCCGGCCGATGGCATATACGCCGGGTGGCTCGAACGAGCGGACGGCACGGTTCTTCCGTCGGCCATCTCGCTGGGGCGTCGGCCCACGTTCTACCAACAGGCTCACGCGTCGCTGCTGGAATGCCATGCCCTCGACTTCTCCGGCGACTTGTACGACGAGCACGTGCGCGTCCGCTTCGTCGAGTGGCTGCACGGCGAGGAGAAGTTCGACTCGGTCGCGGCGCTTGTGAGTCAGATGGATCGGGATTGTGATCGTGCCCGCCAGATCCTCGAATCGGCCAGGAGCTGAGGAGCATTCACCAGTTCTTCGCTCCGGTCGGACAAGCTGAGCCGATGGGAAGGGCGACAGGTAGGCGGGCCACCCTCTCCGGAGGCGCAGTTGACCTGCTCGGCACCCGGCCCGACCACGAACCGGTCATCGGGCCGACCGACCCGGCGGTCCGGCTGCGCCCGTCGCGCCTGCCTCGGCTGGCGCGACACACGATCAGCTTGTCCGACGACCATCGAGTCGGCATCGCGGTGTGCGGAAGGGGAGTGCCTCTGGTCGTGGTGCACGGGTTCGCCGCCGAAGGCGTGCTGTACGCCCAGACCCTGTCACGCATCGTCTCGGCCGGGTTCAAGGTGGTGGCCATCGACACGGCCGGCCACGGTGGCACCCAAGGCCTGCCAACCGGGGGAGCCAGCCTCGAGTCCTACAGCCGTCTACTCGGCCGGGTCATCGACGAGCTAGGCATTCGCCGCTCCGTCCTGATCGGCCACTCGATGGGCGGCCGGCTGGTCACCGAGTTGGCGGCCAAGCAACCAGATCGGACCATCGGGGTCATCCTGCTCGACGCCATCGTGGGCGAGACGTGGGACCGCCTGGTCCACCTCTTCCGGTTCAACCCGGCCCTGCTCGCCGGGGTCGGGGCGATGCTGGTGGCCGACACGATGACCACCGCACCGTTCTTCCGCGATCCCGGGCAGGCGTTGAAGCTCGGCCGCCTCACCGCGCCGATGATCCGCCGTCATGTCACGAACCCGATGCACCTCGTCGGCCCCGGCATCTCGATCCTGCGCTCTCCCAGCAGCAAGTGGATGCTGCAGAAGCTCGGGCAACAGGGCATCCCGGTGATCGCCATCCACGGCGACCGCGATCTGGCCGTGCCGCTGGCGACCGCCCGCAGCGCGGCCCGTTTGTCCGGCGGCGAGCTGGTCGTGGTGGAGAAGGCTTCCCACTCGTGGCTCCTCAAGGACCCCGAGACGTTCCCGGCCATCTTGCGTGAGCTGCTCGAAGGCCGGCTCGGCCGGGCCGTCCGGGTCGATGCCTTGAAGGCCGAAGGCCTCGACCCGGCGTCGGCCACCGTCGACGACATCGAAGCAGCCCTCTATGAGCCGGACGCGCCCATCTTGGAGCTCACCCCACCGCTCGACCCGGACCGCCTCGATCCCCATCCGCGCCGGCCTCGTTATCGCTGGCGTTTCGACGGGGGAAGGGAACCTTCCCCCGCCGAGGATCCCCCATCAATGGCGTGACGTCGCCCTTCGGGCGACGTGGGCGCCACGGGGCCGGCCCTCACCGGGCCGGCGGGAGGTGCCTCGCCTGCGGCTCGGCGCATGCGCCGACACGGCAAAGCCGGATTCGGCAGGGAAACGCACCTCCGCGCTCGACCATGGGCGTAGCTCGGGGTTCGCTCACGAACGGGGGGTCGGGGTAGCCTGTCCGGGTGTCCGGCTGCCGGGCACGCCGCTGCTGGTCGCGCCTCGCGGACCGTGCAGCTGGGTCCTATGCCCGTACGACAAGGAATGTTCATGTCCGAGATCATCGACCGGAACAAGCCCGGCGTCATCGCCGAGCACCGGCTCCACGACAGCGACACGGGCTCGCCCGAGGTGCAGATCGCTCTTCTGACGAAGCGCATCAACCACCTCAACGAGCACCTGAAGCTGCACAAGAAGGACCATCACAGCCGGCGTGGCCTGCTGATGCTGGTCGGTCGACGTCGCAGCTTGCTCGACTACGTCCGCAACAACGACGTGGAGCGCTACCGGTCGATCATCGCTACCCACGGGCTGCGTCGCTAGCCCGAAGATCCCAATCCAACTGGCGGTACGTATGTCAGTTGTCAGTCGCCGATCTCTTCGGCTGCCGCGAATGCCCAGGCGTCCGCGCAGCGGTCAGGGGATCGCCGACTGGGAGCTGGCCCCACCGCCCCGACGGAGCGTTCGACGCTCCGGAAGGAGACGACCATGGCTGAGGCCATTTCCGTTTCCGGTCCCATCACCGGGACCGACAAGACCCTGACCTTCTCCACCGGCGTGCTCGCCCCGCAATCCCAGGGGGCGGTGGTGGCCAGCATCGGCGACACCCAGGCCCTGGTCACCGCGAACGGCGAGAAGAACACGCGGGAAGGCATCGATTTCTTCCCCCTCACCGTCGACGTCGAGGAGAAGGCCTACGCCGCGGGCAAGATCCCCGGTTCCTTCTTCCGCCGCGAAGGCCGCCCGAGTGATCAGGCGGTGCTGGTCTGCCGGTTGATCGACCGGCCGCTGCGGCCCAGTTTCGCCAGCGGCTACCGCAACGAGACCCAGGTCGTGGTCACCGTCATCGGTGCCGACCAGCACAACCCCCACGACGTGGTCAGCATCAACGGAGCGTCTGCTGCCCTGATGCTGTCCGGCCTGCCGTTCGACGGGCCGATCGGCGCAGTACGGCTGGCCTACAGCCAGGACGGCACGTGGCTGCCCCACCCCACCTACCAGGAGACCGAGGAGTCCACGTTCCAGATCGTGGTGGCCGGCCGGCTGGCCGGTGACGACGTCGCCATCATGATGGTGGAGGCCGGTGGCACAGAGAAGGCCTGGAGCTACTACGAGGCCGGTGCCCCGAAGGTCACCGAACCGGTCATCGCCGAGGGCCTTGACGCCTGCAAGACCTGGATCCGCGACTCGATAACCCTGCAGAACGAGCTGGTCGAGAAAGCCGGCGTGCACCCACCGCTCAGCTGGGAATCCCAACTCGACTTCGCTGACGAGGTGTCCAGCGCGGTGGCCGCCATCGCCGAGACCCGCCTGGTCGAGGCCAACGCCATCGCCGACAAGACAGAGCGGAATGCAGCAAACGACGCGATCAAGACCGATGTGGTCAGCCAGCTGTGTGGCGAGGGGGCCGAGCTGGCAGGGCGCGAGCGAGAGGTGAAGGCCGCGTTCAAGGACCTGACCAAGAACGTCATCCGTCGCCGGGTCATCAACGACGGCTTGCGCATCGACGGACGAGGCGTTCGGGACCTACGTCCGGTCAGCGCCGAGGTCGGCGTCGTTCCCACCGCCCACGGCACCGGCTTGTTCCAGCGAGGGGAGACCCAGGTGCTGAACGTGCTCACCCTCGGCATGCCCCGCATGGACCAGATGCTCGACACCATCGGCATCGAGACCAAGAAGCGCTACATGCACCACTACAACATGCCGCCGTACTCCAATGGCGAGACGGGCCGGATGGGCGGCACCAAGCGCCGCGAGGTCGGGCACGGGATGCTCGCCGAGCGAGCGCTGCTGCCGGTCGTGCCGAGCCTGGAGGAGTGGCCGTACGCGCTGCGTCTCGTGTCCGAGGTGCTGTCGTCGAACGGCTCCACATCGATGGCCTCGGTCTGCGCGTCCTCGCTGTCGTTGATGGACGGCGGAGTGCCTATCAAGGCGCCGGTGGCCGGCATCGCCATGGGCCTCATCTACGAGGAGGGCAAGTACGTCACCCTCACCGACATCGTCGGCGCCGAGGATGCCTACGGTGACATGGACTTCAAGGTGGCCGGCACCGCGGACTTCGTCACCGCTCTGCAGCTCGACACGAAGATCGAGGGCCTGCCCGCCGAGGTGCTGGCCGCCGCGTTGGATCAGGCTCGGGAAGCCCGGCTGCAGATCCTGGACGTGATGAACGCCACGATCAGCGAGCACCGAGCCGACGTCGGGCCCACCGCCCCGAAGGTCATCAGCTTCGAGATCCCGATCGACAAGATCGGTGAGGTGATCGGTCCCAAGGGCAAGGTCATCAACGCCATCCAGCAGGAGACCGGGGCCGACATCAGCGTCGACGACGACGGCATGGTCGGCACGGTCAGCATCGGCTCGTCGGACTCAGGAGCGGTGGCCGAGGCGGAGCGTCAGATCAAGCTCATCCTCAACCCGCCGACCGCCGACGTCGGCGCCACCTACAAGGGGCGGGTCGTCAACATCACCAAGTTCGGGGCGTTCGTCAACATCCTTCCCGGCCGTGACGGCCTGATCCACATCTCCAAGATGGGCGGAGGTCGTCGCATCGACAAGGTGGAAGACGTCCTTGCTCTGGGTGACGAGATCGAGGTCCGGGTGGACGATGTTGACCCGAACGGCAAGGTGTCGCTCACCCCGACCGAAGCCCTCGGGGGCGACGGTGCCGCCGCCGCTGGTTCTGCCGGCGCAGGGGGACGGGACGAAGGTCGCAGCGAGCGTCGTCCCCCGCGCGAGGGCGGCAACGGCTCAGACCGCGGAGGCCGGGGCAATCGCGGCGACCGCGGCGACCGTTCGGCTCGGCCCGACCAGTCCGCCGCCGGTGCGGCCAGCGGCGCAGAGGAGGTGTCCTTCGAGGACTCCTTCGACGCGGAGATCCGCCAAGAGCTCGGCGATCTCGGCCCCGGTGACGGCGGCCGGGGCGGCGACCGTGAGCGAGGGGGCGATCGCGGCGGCCGAGGCGGTGGCCGTCGCAGCGGCGGGTCACGCGGCCGCTGAGCCTTCCACGTTGATCGAACAGACCACGCTGGCTTCCGGCCTCCGCATCGTCACCGAGCGGATGCCGGAGGCCCGGTCGGTCTCGGTCGGCTGCTGGGTCGGTATCGGCAGTCGGGACGAGCCCCTCGAGCTACAGGGCGCTTCGCACTTCCTCGAACACCTGCTCTTCAAAGGCACCGGCACCCGGACGGCCCAACAGATCGCCGAGGCCGTCGACTCGGTCGGCGGCGAGATGAACGCGTTCACCGCCAAGGAGCACACCGCGTACTACGTGCGGTTGCCCGCCGCGGAGCTGGCCATGGGACTCGATCTGTTGACCGACGTGGTGACCGACCCGACGTTCCGTCCAGAGGAGATCGAAGCCGAGCGCCAAGTCATCCTCGAAGAGCTCAACCTGTCCGAGGACGAGCCGGACGAACGGGTGCACACCCTTGTGCACGAGGTCATGTTCCCTGGTCATCCGCTCGGCCGGGAGGTTCTCGGCACGCCTGAGACCATCGAGGCGATGGGCGCCGACGAGATCGCCCACTTCTTCACCACCCACTACCGACCGTCCACGGTGGTGTTGGTGGCGGCCGGCGCGGTCCGCCACGACGAGGTGGTGGACGCGGCATCGGACCGATTCGCCTCGGCCGCCCCGGTGCGGAGCGGCGAACGTACGGGGCCGTCCGCCTCGGCCCAGCCGCTGGCGTTGCTTCGACGCGACACCGAACAGGCCCACCTGGCGATGGCCTGGCCGGCGTTCTCCTTGCACGAGGAGGACCGCTACCCGCTGGCCGTGCTCAACCAGGTGTTGGGCGGCGGCCTGTCGAGCCGGCTGTTCCAGGAGATCCGGGAACGACGTGGTCTCGCCTACTCGGTCGGGTCGTACTCGTCGCTCTACTCCGACGCCGGGCTGCTCGTGGCCTACGCCGGCACCGGTCCCGACAAGCTGGCGGAGGTGCGCCGGTTGATCGAGGCCGAGGTCGCCGCCCTGCGCGACGACGGCATCACCGACCACGAGCTGGCGGTGGCCAAGGGGTACCTGGCGGGTTCGCTGGTCCTCGGGCTGGAGGACAGCGGGAGTCGGATGGGCCGGCTCGGCTCCAACATGGTGTCGAGGGGCCAGATCACCGATCTCGATCAGCACCTGGCGAAGACCAGGTCGGTCACCGTCGACGACGTGTCCAAGGTGATCGACCGGGTGCTGGGCGCTCCGGCCTCGGTCTGCGCCGTCGGCCCGGTCGAGCTGTAGCACTCCAGCCCAGCCGTTTGTCGTGGGGGCTGGTTGCCTACTGGACGTCCATCGCCGCCCGGGTCGGCGGCATCTTGCTCGCCCCGTCGGCCGACGGGCGTACCGCGAGGACCTGGTGGACCGCTGTGCGGTTGCGTTCGAAGCCGATGGCCGAAGCGGCGATGTAGAGCCGCCAGACCCGGGCCCGGCCGGGGCCCGCCACCTGCTGAGCTTCCTCCCAGTGAGCCTCGAGGTTGGCCGACCAGGCCAGGAGGGTACGGGCGTAGTGCTCTCGGAGCGACTGCACGTCACGCACCTCGAACCCGATCCCCTGCATCGCCGAGATGACGGTGCCGACCTCCAGCAGCGCGCTGTCCGGGAACACGAAACGCCCCATGAACGATCGAGGGTCGACTGCCGCATGTTCCGAGGGCGACGGGCGGGAGATGGCGTGGTTCAACAGCCGCCCGGTCGGTGCGAGGAGCCGGTGGAGGTCAGAGAGGTACTCCTCCATGCGCTGCAGGCCGACGTGCTCGAACATGCCGATGCTGCTGATCGCATCGAACGGGCCGTCGCTGACCGCTCGGTAGTCCTGCAGGCGGATCTCCACCCGGCCTTCGAGGCCGGCCGCCGCCACCCGTGCCGCGGCCAACCGCTGCTGCTCGCGGGACACCGTGATGCCGACCACGTCGACGCCGTGCTCCTTCGCGGCATGGATGGCCATCGAACCCCAGCCGCACCCGACATCGAGCAACCGCATCCCTGGCTGCAGTCCCAGCTTGCGGGCGACGAGCTCATACTTGGCCCACTGGGCTTCCTCCAGCGTGCCGTCTTCGGGTTTGGTCCAGTAGGCGCACGAGTAGGTGAGGCTCGGGCCGAGGAGCAGCTCGAAGAACCGGTTGCCGACGTCGTAGTGGTGCGACACGGCGCGGGCGTCGCGCGTGGGGCTGTGGCGGCGACCGTGGAGCCTCACCTCCTCCGGCGGCGGCGGCAGCGGTGGACCGATGATGTGAAGCTCCCGGGCGGCTCGCCAGATGAGTGCCATCTGTGCAGTGTCCACGAGCGTCGGTCGTCCCTCTCTCGGGCCCGCCGGACGGTCGCCGAGCCGAATCAGTAGGGCCAGATCTCCTTCCAGGTCGAGGTCCCCGGCCACGTACGCTCGGGCCACGCCGAGCTCTCCCGGAGCCCAAAGGATCCGGCGCAGTGCATCAGGTGACCGCACGACGATCGTGAGGGGCGCGTCGGCGGGGCCGGCGACGCTGCCATCCCAGGCACGGATCGCGATGGGCGCATCCCCCAGCAGTCGGTGGGCGATCGGAGCCAGAGCATCGGCCACCGTTGCCGATCGGGCGCTACGAGCTGTCGAATCAACCTGAGTCATGGTCACCACCTCCACTCTGCGCGCTTGAGCTGGGACAAGTTTGGTGGACGGTCGAAGGGATGTCACGAAGCCTGGCGCCACCAACGCCCCACGCCACCGCCCCGATCGCAGCGGTGCGCCATACTTCGGGCTGATCTGGGGAGGTGGAAGGCAGGAGCGAGGTGCTCGACCTGGCTTCACCGACCGACCGCCGGACGACAAAGGAGCGATAGATGGGATTTCTCGACAAGGCCAAGGCAAATCTGGAGAAGGTGGCCAAGCAGGGCCAGGAGAAGGTCGACGAGGTGCAGGCCAAGCGGAAGGCCGAAGGCTTGCTTCGCGATCTCGGCGCTTGGACCTACGCCAGCCACACCGGACGCGACGAAGGCAAGGGTCCGGCGGAGGTGCAGCGGATCATCGGCCAGCTGCAGGCCCACGAGGCAGAGCACGGCCCGCTCGGAGGTGACAAGGACGACGAGGACGGGGACGCTACGGCCGCTGCCGGCCCTCCCGGCGGGGAGGCCCACGCCGTACCGACCACGCCGCCACCGGCTCCCGCCGGGGTGACCCCGCCTCCACCGCCCATGTCTGACCAGGGGACGCCGGCCGGCGCCGCTCCGCCCCCGCCGGCGGCCACCGTGATGCCCCCGGCCGCCGAGCCGAAGGACCCGGAGGGCGGGTTCACCGTCGATGACCTGTAGTGGGCCTCCGGGTCGGGGTGTTCGGCGCGGGCGGCAGGATGGGAAGCTCCGTCTGCGCGGCGGTCGCCGCCGACCCTGACCTCGAGCTCGTAGCGGCCGCCGACCCTCACCATGACGGGTTGGACCTGCGGCAGGTGACCGGTCTCGACCTGCACCTCTCGGTGCTGGCCGACGCCGAGGCTCTGGGCCAGACCGATCCCGATGTCGTAGTGGACTTCACGCACCGCGAAGCGGCGCGGGAGAACCTGGCCTGGGCCGCCTCCAACAGCGTTCATGCCGTCGTCGGCACCACGGGGTTCACCGACGAGGACCTGGAACAGGTGGCGGCGGAGTTCACCACCAGCAACTGCGTCATCGCACCGAACTTCGCCATCGGGGCGATCTTGATGATCCGGTTCGCCGAGCTGGCCGCGCCGTGGTTCGACTCAGCGGAGATCATCGAGCTCCACCACGACGAGAAGCTCGACGCTCCGAGCGGTACCGCCATGCTCACCCTGGAACGAATGGCGGCGGCCAGTGGGGAGTGGGCCCCGGACCCGACCCGTACCGAGGTGCTGCCCGGTGCCCGCGGTGGTGAGGACCGCACCGGCATCCACGTCCACTCCGTTCGCCTACGCGGCCTCGTCGCCCACCAGGAGGTGCTGCTCGGCGCGACCGGGCAGACCCTCACCATCCGCCACGACTCCTATGACCGCTCGTCCTTCATGCCGGGGGTGCTCCTCGCGGTCAAGCAGGTCCCCGATCGTCCCGGTCTCACCGTCGGCCTGGATGCGCTCCTCGGCCTGTGAGTTCGTTCAAGTCCGCCGATGGACCGTGGTCGCCGAGGCCTGATCGCGCGGCTTGACCAGGATCTGGTCGATGTTCACGTGGCTCGGTCGGGTCACCGCCCAGCCCACACAGTCGGCGATGTCATCAGCGCTCAGGGCATCGAGTCCGGCGTAGACCGCGTCGGCCCGGTCGTGGTCGCCGCCGAACCGCACGACTGAGAACTCTGTGTCGACCAGCCCAGGATCGATCTCGGTCACCCGCACCGGTTGACCCAGCAGTTCCTGGCGCAGCACCCCCACCACGGCGCGGACCCCGAACTTTGCCGCGTTGTAGCCAGCGCCCCCCGGGTACGGCTCGTGCCCGGCGATCGAGCCGATGACGACGACGTGGCCGTCCCCACTCGCTACCAGCCTGGGGAGCAACGCCCGGGTCATCCGCATGACCCCAAGGACATTGGCGTCATACATCCACCGCCAATGCTCCTCGTCGGCCTCGGCCACCGGGGCCAGACCTCGTGCCCCGCCGGCGTTGTTCACCAGGACGTGGCATTCCGGCACCTCGGCGCAGAACGCCTCCACCGAAGCGGTGTCACACACGTCGAGGGGCAGGGCCCGAGCCCCGAGCGGCTCGGCGACCTCGTGAAGCCGATCCACCCGGCGGGCCCCGATCACCACGTCGAACCCCTCGGCCACGAGGCGACGGGCGGTCGCCGCGCCGATCCCTGAGCTGGCTCCGGTGACCACGGCGACCTTGCTGTTGCTCATGAGGCCGTATCGCTCGACCGGTCGTCGTCAGGTTCAGCGTCGGTTGGATCGGACTCCAATTCACCGGACAGCTCCCGGTCGAGGTTGGCCAGGTCGGCGATCTCACCGCCTCCCCGGCGACGCTCGCTCCAGATCGTCAACCCAACGACGAGGATGCTGACCACCAGCACGGGGATGCGATGGCTGGTGATGAACCCGCTGACCGAGTGCAGCGGCTTGGAGAAAACGTCACCGAACAAGCGCAGCAACCAAAGCCTGGCCAACGTGCCACTGATGTTGAGGACCAGGAAGACCGGCACGCTGATCCCGGCTGCTCCTGCGAACAAACAGATGAAGTTGTTCGGTGCCAGCGCGATGAGCGGGTATGCCGCCTTGGAGAACCAACCTTCGGCAGAGCGTAGGAAGCCCCCGTAGGTCGGGCTCTTCCTCTCCATCCAGCGGACTGCCGCGTCGCCGTACCAGATGCCGAGCAGGAAGAAGAGCGGGTCGGACAGCAGGAGTCGCACGAGCCCCGTGACGTAGTAGGAGACCGGATCGAGGTACGGGCTGGCCAGCACCAGGTTGCGGTTTCGAGCGTTCAGGGCGATGAACACGAGCGGGTGCTCGTCGTGGTAGGCGAACAGCACCGTGTCACCGATGTAGCCGGCGATCACCATCAGGATCAACGGTCCGATCACGAGGTTGCGGGCCAGGTTGTTGGGTGGTCCCGGGCGAGATGGCCGCGGCGGGACCGCCGCGGCCATCTCGCCGGGCGCGGCGTCAGGAACGGCTGGTGGGTCGGCGTCGGACAAGGCCTGGATTCTTCCAGAGCCGGGGCGGGGCTCGGCACAGCGGGGTACGGTCCAACCGGTCAGCACCGGCTCAACGGACACGGGGAGATCGCCGCCATGCAGGGGCTCATGCAGGACTATCCGCTCGCTTTGCCGCACCTGTTCCACCGTTCCGAGCGGCTGTTCCCGGCCAAGCACGTCGTCACGGCCACCGCTGCCGGGCGCGAGCGTGAGACCTACGGCGAATGGGCGGCCCGTACCCGAAAGCTCGGTGGTGTGCTTGACAGCCTCGGCATCTCAGCCGACGGGCGGGTCGGCACGTTCGCATGGAACACGGCGCGCCACCTCGAGCTGTACTTCGCGCCGCCCTGCACCGGACGGGTGCTGCACACGCTCAACATCCGGCTGTTCCCCGAGCAGCTCACCTACATCGTGAACCACGCCGAGGACGAGGTGATCTTCGTCGACCGCTCCCTCACCGCATTGCTGTGGCCGCTGCTCGACACGTTCGACTCGGTACGCCACATCGTGGTCATGGACGACGGCAAGGGAGACGAGCCGACCGATGCGGGCGGCGGGCGCGAGCTTCACGACTACGAGGAGCTGCTGGCGTCGGCCGAGCCGGTCGAGTTCCACGTCGAGGACGAGAACCGGGCCGCATCGATGTGTTACACGAGCGGCACCACCGGCAACCCCAAGGGCGTCGTCTACTCCCATCGTTCGACGTTCCTGCACACGCTGGCCACCATGACGGTGGACACCCTCGGCGTGTCCGAGACCGACACGATCCTGCCCGTCGTGCCCATGTTCCACGCCAACGCGTGGGGGCTCGCCCATGCCGCGGTGGCCAGCGGCGCCAACCTGGTGATGCCGGGGGCGGACTTGAGCCCGCCGGCCATCGCCGAACTGATCGAGTCCGAGCGGGTGACGATCGCCGCCGGTGTTCCCACCATCTGGATGGGCGTGCTGCCGGAGCTGAAGGGCCGCGACACGTCCGCGCTGCGCAGCATCCCGTGCGGAGGTTCGGCGGTCCCGAGGTCCTTGTCAGAAGGATTCCGCCAGCAGACCGGTCTGCCGATCCGCCAGGCATGGGGCATGACCGAGACCAGCCCGATCGCCTCGGTCGGTCACACCAAGTCCACTCTCGCCGATCGCAGCGATGACGAGCTGGCCGACCTGCGCACCACGGTCGGCCTGGTGGCGCCGGGTGTCGAGTTCCGGATCATCAGCCAGGAGACCGGCGACGTTGCGCCGTGGGACGGGCAGAGTCGGGGCGAGCTGCAGGTGGCCGGGCCGTGGATCGCCGCCAGCTACTACAACGACGATCGCTCGGCCGACTCGTTCACCGAGGACGGTTGGCTACGAACGGGCGACGTGGCGACCTGTGACCCCGAGGGCTACATCCGCCTCGTCGATCGCACCAAGGACGTGGTCAAGTCCGGCGGCGAGTGGATCAGCTCGGTGGAGCTCGAGAACGAGATCATGGGCCATCCCAAGGTGGCCGAAGCTGCGGTGATCGGCATGCCTCACCCCAAGTGGGGCGAACGGCCACTGGCCTGTGTCGTGGTGAAACCGGGGGAGGAGCTGTCCAAAGCGGACGTGCTGGCCCACCTCGAGGGTCGGGTGGCCAAGTGGTGGATGCCGGACGACGTGGTGTTCATCGATGAGGTGCCCAAGACCTCGGTCGGCAAGTTCTCCAAGAAGGACCTCCGCACGAAGTTCGCCGACTATGAGCTGCCGACCGCGTGATCGCCGGCTGAGTTCACGGGTACTGGCGGGACCAGGTCCGGCCGCCGTCGCTGGTAGCGGCGATGACCGCCTGAGCGTCGACCTGGCCGACCGCCCAGCCGTGGTCGGCGTCGACGAAGCTCACCCCTTCGAGGTCGCCCGGCCCGTTGTATTCGTTGAAGGGTCGGATCACCCGTGCCGGGCCGACGTTGGAACCACCGGTCACGAGCACGCCGGACGTGTGCCCTGCTGCCGGGGTCGGCCCGGTGACGAAGGCCGTGTCCGCGTCGATGAGGGAGAACGGTCCGGGATAACTGCCCGGACCGGCTGGCGCGGGGACCTGGTTGCCGATCGTCGTCGGTTCGTCGAGAACGACGCGCCAGCGGGCCCCTCCGTCACGGGTTGCGTAGAGCACGTAGGGCACATGGCCGGCCGCAGCGTTGTGCACGGTGTACTGGACCCAGGCGCTGCCCGACCGGCCGCACTGCAGGTCGGCATCCGACCCGGCGTCGGGCGCCGGCAGGGTGTTGGCCCAGGTCGCACCGGCGTCGATGGAATGCCACACGAAGGCGCCGGCCGCCCACACATCGTCGGGCCCCGTGGCGCACACCGACTGCACCGGGCTTGGCGCGCCGGCCACGACGCTCCAGCGGCGGCCGCCGTCGGTACTGCGCACCAGCACGCCGTCCGCCGGAGGCTCGCCGGCGGCCAGCCAGTGGGCGGCGATGCCAATGCCGTCGGTGGGGCTCCAGAAGTGCGCCCGGTACATCGGTTTGCCGGCGGCGCCGTTCGAGGCCTCGAACCAGTGCCAGCCGTCGGTGGTGAACAGATCGACCTGCGGTCCGTAGACCCAGCCGGTCCTGGCGTTCAGCATGTCGACGCTGTACAGATCGGCGCGGCCGTCGAAGTTGGCGGCCACGTCGATCTTCTTCCCGTGCCACGTCCGACCAGCGTCGTCGGTCCGCAGGATCGTGCCAACAGACCCGACGGCGAACCCGGTCCGCGACGACACGAACTGCACGGCGCGCAGGTTGGTGAAGCGCGCTGGTGGTGGCTGCGTCGTGCCGCTTGTCGGGGGCCGGGTCGTCGGCACAGACGACGCTGGCTTCGTCCCGCTCGTCGGCGGTTGGTTCGATGACACCGAGGTGAGCGGGGCGGTTGACCGAGCGGGAGCCGAAGTGGGCCCGTCGATGGTCTTGACCGGCTCACTTCTCTCCGTCTCGTGAGTGAACACGATGGCCGCGATGGCCACGACGACCACGGTGGCGGCGACGCAGCTCAGCTGCAGGGCCCGGCGGCGGCGACCTGCCGCAACCATCCTCCGATGGAGGCCGCCCCACGTGACAGACGGTGCGCCATGAAGGGCCGCCTCGGCGTCGAGGGCCCGACGCAGGGGGTCGCGCAGCGCGTCGGCACCGGAGTCGAGGTCGTCGTCTCGGTAGTCGCTCACGGGTCGACCTCCAGTGCGAGCTTGAGCGCCTGGCGTGCGGCGTGCAGGTGGAACCGGACCGTCCCGTCGAAGAGGCCCATCGCATCCGCCACCTCGGACACCGGAAGGTCGGCGTAGTTGAAGAGCGCCACCGCAGTGCGCTGTTGCAGCGGCAGGCGCCGCGCCGCCCCGGCCAGATCGACGCGGGCTGTCACGCCAGTGTCAGGCGCGACCGTCACCCCGCTGCCGGGAACCGCCTCGAGCGCTTCGACGGCCGTCCGCCGACGCAGGACGGATCGGTGCTGGTTGAGGATGCGGTTGGTGGCGACCCGCCGCAGCCATGCGGACGGATCGCCGTAGTGCTGGACCTTCGGCCAGTGGAGGTAGGCCTGGGTGAACGCGTCCTGCACCGCGTCCTCGGCTCGCTGTCGGTCACCGGCGGCGATGGTGAGGGTTCGCACCAGGGGAGCGAAGCTCCGCTCGAAGACGCTCTCCAGGCTCACGCCCACTCGGGCGCCGCCTTCCAGATCGAGTGCGACCGCCGTTCGGCGGACCATACCGGGCCGTTCCTTCGGCGATCACCACCTCTCCACCCCGTAGCGCCCGCCGACGCTTGGTGGCGCGGGGCCGACGCCTACCCTCGCGTCCGATGGCGAGGTACGGGTTCGTCCTGAAGCCGAAGTGGATCCTGTCTCACCTGTTCGTCCTTGCGCTGGTCGTGACGATGGTCAACCTCGGGTTCTGGCAGCTGCGCCGGCTGGACGAGAAGAAGGATCGCAACCGTCGCATCACGTCCCGCTTGACCGAGCCGGTCCGACCGATCGACCAGGTGCTCAGCACGAAGAGCTCGTTCGGCGATGCCGACAGCACCGAGTTCCGGCGAGTCACCGCCGCTGGCCGTTTCCGAGCCGACCAGGAGTTGTTGGTCCGCAGCCGCAGCCTCGAAGGATCGCCAGGCTCGTGGGTGATGACGCCGCTCGTGATGGCCGACGGCGAGGCGGTCGTGGTGAACCGCGGATGGATCGCCAACGAGGGTCGGTTCGACTCGGTGCCGCGCCCGTACCGGGCGCCGTCGGGCATGGTCACGGTCACCGGCCTGATACGCACCTCCGAGACCCGAGGCCGGTTCGGGCCGAAGGATCCGCCTTCGGGGCGCCTGCAGAACCTCGCCCGGGCCGACGTGGCGCGGTTCCAGAAGCAGGTGCCCGAGCGCCTCCTGCCAGCTTGGGTGCAACTCCAGAAGGAGACTCCGAGGCCAGGCGGCCGGGTGCCGCGGCCTTTGCCGAGTCCCGAGCTCACCGAAGGTCCGCACCTGTCCTACGCCATCCAGTGGTTCATCTTCTCGGCCATCGGAGTCGTCGGCTACCCGCTGATCCTGCGCCGCCGGGCCCGGGAGCTGGCCCGGGGTGACGACGACGAGGAGGACGACTTCGACCACCGGCTCGACCGACCGGACCCTGACGATGTCCCGACACCCGACGACCCTCGCCTGGACCCTTTGGCCGACCGCGGCATCCCGCCGCCGTCTCCCACGCCCTAGTCGCCCCCAGAAGTTCTGGGGAGCATCGGTGGCACATGCGCCGCCATCACTCCCCAGAAGATCTGGGGAAGCAGATCGAGCGCTTCAGGGCATCGGTGGCGGCGGGTCGATCTGGCCCTTGGCCGTCGGCTGCTGTTCGAGACGCATCACCAGGACCGGGCAGGGCGCGTGGTGCAGGACGTGGTGGCTGACCGACCCGAGCAGCACCCGTTGGAGCCAGCCGTGGCCGTGGGAGCCGAGCACCACCACGTTGGCACCGACCTCGGCGGCTACGTCGCAGATGGTCGCTCCCGGTTCTCCGACTTCGACCCGGGTCTCGGCCGGCACCGCCAACCGGCGGACCAACCGGGCCAGCTCCTCGCTCGACTGCTCGGTGTCCTCGTGCTCCTGTGCCGCTTCCAGCTCGGGATCGACGATGGTCGGGTGGGTGTCCATCGGCGTCACCCCGGCGGCCGGGACGAACGCCGGTTGGACGACGCTCAGCGCCACGTAGCGGTGGTCGCGTCCCATCAGCTCGACGCCCCGGGCCATGGCTGCGGTGGCCAGGTCGGAGCCGTCAGTGGCCAACAGCACAATCGACATCGCCCCATCGTGGCACGATCGCCGCGACGTACGAAGGCCCTACCCTGCGCAGGTGGCCGCTGATCGCGGGAGCAACGCCCGCACCCGCATCCTCGAGGCGACGGTGGACTGCATCGGCCGGGTGGGCATCGCCAGGACCACGATGGACGCTGCAGCCCGCCGAGCCGGCCTGGCTCGGGCGACGGTCTACCGCCACTTCCCGGGTGGCCGTGACCAGCTGATCGGCGAGGTCATCACATGGGAGGTCGGGCGGTTCTTCACCCGACTGGCGGAGGAGGTCGATGACGCACCCGACTTCGCCACCCTGCTGGAGCGCGGCCTGCTGTTCGCCCATGCGGCGGTCGAGGAGCACGACGTGCTGCAGAAGGTGGTGGAGACCGAGCCCGAGCGGCTCTTGCCGCACCTCAGCGAGTCTGCCCCGCTCGTGTATGCGGTCGTCCGGGACTACCTGGCCCGAGCGTTGCGCCACGAGGCGTTGCGACCCGGGATCGATCTGGAAGGCGCCGCCGATTGGTTGGCCCGCATGGTCGTGTCGTTCATCATCGCCGGCGGTAGCTGGGACCTCACCGACCGAGCGGCGGTCCGCCGCCTGGTGCGCGATCAACTGCTGGCCGGCATCCTCCTCGGCCGATGAGACAGCGCCGGATGGCGCGGGGCCGGCTACACCCAGCCGCCGTGGGCCGCCACGAGCTCGCGGACGGCGGCCGCGGTGGTCGGCCCGTAAACGGGGAACGACGCCGGCGCCACCTCACGGGCCGCTTGCAGCTCCTGGCGGGTGAACGGGCAGCGGACCTTCGGCGGATCCACGCCGTACAGTCGGGCTGCGTTGAGGCCCAGGATCTTGCGCTTCAACTCGGGCGTGAGGGCGGGGTACCCGAAGCGCTCCTGGAACTCCGGCGTGATCTCGAACGCCCGGAACGCCTGGATCTGATCCTGGGGAGAGCCGTACCAGATCGAGTCGGTGCCCCACAGCACGTTGTCCTCCCCCACCTGGTTCACCAGCTTGCCCAGGAGGTGGGCGGCCTGGTCGGGATCGCCCATCACCGCCCGCCACGTGGAGCCGAGCTCGGCGTAGACGTTGCCCCCGGCCTTGATCTTGGAACGTCGGAGCGACGCCACCAACCGGTCGACACCCTTCGCTGCCGGGCCCGGCTCGAAGGCTCCTTCCCGGTGGGAGATCTCGTATCCCGAGTGGTACACGACGAAGCGAAGGTCGCGGTGAGCGGCCGCGGCCGGGCCGATGTCGATCGGGTCGGCGAAGCGGTCGCCCCCGCTGAGGCCCTTGTGCACGCACACGATCGGGATGCGCAGGTCGGCTGCTCGGCGCAGGAACGCTTCGCCCACCTGAGGTGCAGCCGGGTCGTGGTCATCGAGGAACCATCCACGGTCGGCCGGTTGATGGGTGTACACCTTCCACGCGGTGATCGGATGATCGGCGGCCAGCGCGGTCATGGCGTCGAGTGCGGCCGGTGGCCGACCGAGGTTGGGCAGGGCTTGGCCGTGGAGCAGCACGCGGTCGTCTCCGTCGCACAGCGAACGCATGATCCGCCGCGTGCGCTCCATCTGGTCGATGGACAACGGGTTCTCCTCGCCCAGGATGGGGATGGCCGACAGCACCATCAGCGAGGTGTCGCTCTTCAGGAACACCTCCTCCAGGAAGTGTTCGATGGAGAAACAGGAACGTGGGTCCTTGTCTCCACAGGCCGCTTGGGGGAAGCTCTGCCAGAAGCCCCGTGCTGCGCCCTCGGGTCGGGTCAGGTCGAACTCGAGGAAGTGGCCCTGCACGTCCATCACGAACTCGTCGCCGGTCAATCGCGGTGCGGCAGCCGCCGGCTCGGTGGTCGACTCCGGTGGGAGCCGGTAACGACCACCTGGCCCCGTGCGGTCAGGATCGTCGTGACCGGCTCGACTGCGCCGGTCGTCGCCGGCACAGGCGTCGAGGGTGGTCAGTGTCAGCGCTGAGGCACAGAGCGACGTCAGGAACCGACGCCTGCTCATGCCCAGCCTTCGGGCCAACCGGTCCGCCTGGTGCCTGGTTCGTCGTTGCGTCTCGGCCACGACAGGCCGGATCGGTGGCGGCTCGAACTCCCCATTGGAGCAGCGTTCGAGCTTGATCGGTAGGTCGCTGGGATCGTCCACCCGGGCCATGGATGTCCCCCTCGGGGTCACCGGGGATGCTAAGCGGCCGCGGCCTGGGACCGACGTCACACGCCGTTTGGTTGACGCCGAGACAGGATCGTTCTTATCGTCTCAGCTGATGCCTGCCGATGGCGCTCCGCCCGTCGCTCTCGAGTCCCGGATCCTCGATGGCGCGCTGGCCTTGGTCGGCCGCTGGGGGATGACCAAGACCTCCCTGGGCGACATAGCCCGTCAAGCCAAGTGCGGCCGAGCGACCGTGTACCGGGTGTTCCCGGGCGGCAAGGAACAGCTGTTCGCGGCGCTGGCCCAGCGTGAACTGTCCCGGTTCCACGCCCGAGTGGCCGCCGAGTTGGACGAAGCGCGCTCGCTCGAGGACGCGCTGGTGGCGGCCGTCAGCGAGTCAGCCGCCTTCATCGCCGACCACGAGGCGCTGCAGTTCATCCTCGCTCACGAGCCTGGCCGCGTCCTGCCCTACCTCGGTTTCAACCAGGTTGACCGGCTGTACGCCGAAGCGGCCCGGCTCGGTACGCCTCACCTCGCAAGATGGGTCCGCGCCGAGCAGGCACCATGGGCCGTCGAATGGCTCGTGCGCATCGTCGTCTCCTACCTGTTCGCGCCCGCCACGGGTGTCGACCTGACCGACCGAGAAGACGCCCGACGATTGGTCCGCAGCTACCTGTTGCCCGCCATGGCGCCCGTCGTGCGCCCTCCAACCGCGTTCGGCGAAAGTGTTCCTGTCCCCGCCACCACTGGGAGCTGACATGTCCACCACCAACGAAGACCTGATCGGTCGAACCGACGTCAACGACCTCGAGGCGATCCTGTCGATCACCAACACCGACGTGGACGAGCTGGTGCACGCGGTGGCGGACAACGCCGATGCCATATTCACGTGGGACTACGAGAAGGGGAAGCGGCCGGCCCTCAACAAGCTCTACGAGAAGGCCAAGACGTCGCAGTGGAACGGCGAGACCGACCTGCCCTGGGACACCGAGGTCGACCAGGAGGCCGTGGTGATGGCCAACGCCGATGCCAACGCCGGCCTGCGCGACGGCATGGACCTCAGGGGCACCGGCTTCGAGCACTGGGATGACGCCCAGTGGGTCCAGATGGGGGTCGAGTCCCAGAACTGGACGCTCAGCCAGTTCCTGCACGGCGAGCAGGGCGCGCTGATCTGCACGGCCAAGATCGTCGAGACGGTGCCGTGGATCGACGCCAAGTACTACGCCTCGACCCAGGTGATGGACGAGGCCCGCCACGTCGAGGTGTTCGCCAAGTACCTCGACACCAAGCTGTCGGGCCACTACCCGATCAACGCCCACCTGAAGATGCTGCTCGATGACATCGTCAACGACAGCCGGTGGGACATGACCTACCTCGGCATGCAGATCATGGTCGAGGGCCTGGCCCTCGCGGCGTTCGGCTTCATCCACCAGTTGACCACCGAACCGCTGCTGAAACAGCTCCTCCGCTACGTGATGAGCGACGAAGCGCGCCATGTGGCCTTCGGCGTGCTCAGCCTGAAGGAGTACTACGCCGAGCTGACCCAGGCCGAGATCAAGGAACGGCAGGAGTTCGCGTTCGAGGCGGCCGTACGCATGCGGGACCGCTTCCTCCAACAGGAGGTGTGGGAGCGCATGGGGCTCGAACCGAAGAAGGTCCTGCCGTTGGTGATGATGTCACCGCAGCGGCAGATGTTCCAGCAGATGCTGTTCACCAAGATCGTGCCGAACTGCAAGAAGCTGGGCCTGCTTGATGCCGGCGACGGCTGGCTGCGCCAGCGGTTCGGTGAGCTGGGCGTCATCCAGTTCGAGAACTGGGCCGACACCGGCGAGGAGTACGAGGCGTTCGCGCTGGCCGAGGGGGAGGCCGAGGGCCAGCCCGCTTGAGGATGGGCGCGGCCGAGCCCCGAACACGGCACCCGACGCGCCATACCCCGCTGCTCCAGGTGCTGGCGGAGCTGGTAGGGCGGGCCTTGCTGGTGCTCGGGGTCGTGCACCTGATGCCCCAAATCTTTGTCGGCGACATCACCCGCTTCTTCCGGGTCGCCCAGCGGGTGACGCCCGAACACCTGCCCTACCGCTCCGTGCCGTGGGAGTTCCCGCCGCTCACCGTCCCATTCCTCCTCCTGGAGAAGTTGTCGTCCGGGTCACGAGCGATGTACCTGACGCTGTTCGCCGGGACCACGGTCTGTCTCGAGCTCGCCTCGCTCGAGCTGCTGCGCCGGCATTGGCCCACCCACCGGCGCGAGCTCACCACCATCTGGACGGTGTCGGTGCTGCCGGTGGCCATGCTCGCCTGGTTTCGGCTCGACTTCCTCGCCGTGTTCTTCGCCACGCTGGCGGTGATCGGCATCGAACGCCGTCGAACGGCCGCTTGGGCGATCGTGGCCGGGGTGGCCGCGAAGTTGTGGCCCGGGCTCCTGCTGGTCGTGCTGGCCGCCCAACGGCGGTGGCGGGCCTTGTTGGGGGCGGCCATCGGATGCGCGGTGTTCTTCGTTGCGTGGTACGCGTTCTCGCCGGCAGGGTTCCGCCGGTTCCTCCGTTACCGGGCTGGCGCCGGCTTGGAGGTGGAAAGCGTACCCGCATCGCTCCGGCTGCTCGGCCACCACGGCTCGTTCCAAGTCCGTTCCGGCGCCTGGGTGATCGATGCCGGTGGCTTTAGGTGGGTCGATCCAGCGGTAGGCGCCTGCCTCATCGTGTTCACCGTTGCCGTCGGCTGGTGGGCCTACCGCCGCGACCAGTGTGATTGGGCGGCGCTCGGAGGATCGCTGGTGTTGGCCACGATGCTGTTCTCCCGGTTGCTCTCGGCCCAGTACCTCGTGTGGCTGGGGCCATTCGTGGCGTTGCTCTGGATCCGGGGCCGGCGAGCCGTCGGATGGCTGAGCGTCGCCGCGGCCTGGCTCACCGTGGCCTACCTGTTGCTGTTCGACGGCCACATCATCCGCGGTTCCAAGGTAGTGGCGGCGATCGTGCTGGCCCGCAATGCGGTGCTGGGGCTGTTGCTGGTGGTGTTGCTCGCCGCGGCGAGGCCCCGAAGGTCTGCAGCAGGACAACCGACGGTGAAGCGCAAGTAACCATTGGCCTCATTGCTGGCCCTCGCGCTCCCCGCGGCCGACCCGCTCCGTAAGCTCGGGCCCGCCCCGCCACCGATGACCTCCCCCGAACCGGCACCGAAAGAGCGGGCAGAGAGCTCGTAACGACGATGAGGCATCCCGAGGCGGTGGGCGCCGTGGAACAACCCGGCCGGCCCAAACCGAGGCGCACGGTCATGGTCGCGCTGGTCGTCTCCACGCTCGCCACCGCAGTTGCCCTTATCGGCGGGAGCCAGTTGACCGCCGGCTCCTACTTCGTCGCCTTACTCGTCGCCTACGGGGCCTTCGCCGTGTTGATGTTGGCCCTCCGCCAACCGGGGGGCGTCCGTGCCTGGCCGCTCGTCGTGGCCGGGGGCGTACTCATGATCGTTGCGTTGGTCCGACCGCCGATCGAGTCGACCGACGCCTGGTCCTACGCCTCCTACGGTCGGATGGTCGTGGTCCACCACGAGAGCCCCTGGAAGCACGAGCCCGCGGACCACCCGCACGACGTGTACACCCACCGCGTCTCCCCGCTGTGGCGCGAGACGCCATCGGTGTACGGGCCTGCCTTCATCGTGCCGACGGTAGGGGTTATGGCGGTGGCGGGAGAGAACACCACGATCGCCCGGCTCGGGTTCCAGCTGCTGGCCGCCCTTTCGATATCCCTTGCGCTCTTGCTCGTCGGTCGTGAGACCGACTGGAACCCTGCCGCGATGGCCATCTTGGCCGTCAACCCACTGGTGCCGCTCTGTCTGGTCAACGCCGGCCACAACGATGCGTGGGTCGGCGTCTTGTTGCTCGGTGCGGTCCTACTTGTGAAGCGGGAGCATTGGGTATGGGCCGGCGTCGCGGTCGCGGTGGCGGCCATGGTGAAGGTCACAGCGTTGCTGGCCCTCGTCGCCCTCGCGGCATGGGCGTGGCGTCACGCGGGTCGTCGTGCTGCGGCCAAGCTGACCGTCTCGGGAGCGCTGGCCAGCCTGGCTATGGTGGTCGCCGCCGGTGGCGAGGAAGTGGTGCGAGCCATGCGCTGGAACAGCTGGCGGATGACCAGCGGCAACCTGTGGTCCTGGGCCAGCGCGTGGATGTTCCGCGAGTTCGGCCGCGGCGCCCACAGGCTCAACCAGGGGCGCTTGGCGACACTTGCCGTCCTGCTGGTGCTCTCCTTGGCCGGCTTCCTGGTGGCTCGGCACCGCCGTGCCTCCCATCCCGCCCTCCTCGTGGGCTTGACCGTGATCGCCTACGCGTCGGTGGGCGCGTACGTCCAGCCTTGGTACGTAGCTTGGGGGCTGATCCCGTTGGCGCTCTGCCCGAGAGCCCCCACCACCCGGTTGCTCGTCGGTGTCGGCGGTCTGCTCGAGCTGGCCACAGTCCCGAATGTCCAGCTCATGTCACACAGCTCCTCCCTCTGGCGGCCTGCCCTTCGCAGCGCCAGCCTGATGCAGGCTGCTCTCCCGTGGATGCTCGCAGTCATCGCCGGCGCCGTGGTGGTCATCGGGATGGTCCGGTGGCGGGATGGGAGCGTCGTGTCCGGGGAGTAGCAGCGGGGGCGTTGGTAGGGTTCGGCGATGGTTGATCGGACCAAGGAGCCGCCCGGCCGGCCATGGCCAGGCAAGCGGGGTCCCCTTGGCCCGACAGCGCGCCTTGAGGTCCTGCACGGCCTGCGGTTGAAGGGCTTCGCCGATCTCGCACCCGTCGCTGAACGAGCCGGTCTGGCGTCCGAGCGGTGCGCAGCGGAGTTGTCCGCCGCGGAGGCCGACGGCCTCGCGCTGCACCGCGAGGGCCGGTTGTCCGGCTGGATGCTCACGCCGTCCGGTCGGTCAGAGGTGGCCAAGCTCCTGGCCGCGGAGCTTGATGGGTCGGGGGCCCGGACGTCGGTGGAGGACGCCTACCAGCGATTTCTCGCAGTGAACGGCGAGTTCCTTGCCTTGTGCACCGACTGGCAGATGCTCGACCGGCAGACGCTCAACGACCATTCCGATGCGGCCTACGACGCCGCAGTGGTCGCTCGCCTCGGGCAGGTCGACGATCGGGTACAACCGGTGTGCGCCGATCTCGCGTCGGCGCTGCCCCGCTTTGGGTCCTACCGCGATCGGCTGACCTCGGCCCGCACACTGGTTGAACAGGGTGACGCCGATTGGTTCACCAAACCGATGATCGACTCATACCACACGGTCTGGTTCGAGCTGCACGAGGACTTGTTGGCGACACTCGGCATCGAACGGTCCAAGGAGACTGGCTGATGGCCCGATCCGGAGCGGTGATCACCGCCATGGTCACCCCGTTCGCGGCGGACGGCAGCCTCGACCCAGCGGCGGCCGCCGACCTGGCCGAGTGGTTGGTCGAGCAAGGCAACGACGGGCTCGTGCTGACCGGCACGACCGGCGAGAGCCCCACGCTGAGCGACGACGAGAAGATGGCCCTGTGGCGAGCGGTGCGCGACGCGGTGGAGGTCCCGCTGATCGCCGGATGCACGACCAACGACACCCGCCACTCCGTGCAGCTGACCAAGGCCGCCGCCGATCACGGCATGGACGGCATCCTGGCGGTCACCCCGTACTACAACCGACCGTCCCAAGCGGGGCTCGAGGCCCACTTCCGGGCGATCGCCGGTGCCTCGAACCTGCCGGTGATCCTCTATGACATCCCGGTGCGCACGGGCCGCAAGATCGCCACCGAGACCATCCTGCGACTGGCCGGCGACGTGGCCACCATCGCCGGGGTCAAGGACGCGGCTGGCGATCCCGCCGAGACGGCCCGGCTGATCGCCGCCGCGCCGGAGGACTTCGAGGTTTACAGCGGCGACGACTCCCTCAACCTGGCCTACCTGGCGGTGGGCGCGGTGGGGGTGATCAGCGTGGCCGCCCACTGGAGCGCCGGGTTGCACCGCGACCTGGTGGAAGCGGCGATGAAGGGCGACATGGACACGGCCCAGGCGGTGAACGTCCGGCTGATCCCGTCCTACAAGTTCGAGTCGAGCGACGCCGCGCCGAACCCGGTGCCGACCAAGGCCATGTTGCGGGTGCTGGGTCGCGCCGTAGGGGAGTGCCGCCTGCCGATGGGCCCCACCCCGGAGGACTTGGAAGATGAAGCTCGGCGCGTGGCCGACGACCTCGGCCTGGCCATCGAGGCCTGATCAGCGCGACAGGGCTCAGGGCTTGAGCACCACCTTGATGGCGTCGTCCTGCTTCTTCTGGAAGATCTCGTAGCCTTTCGGACCCTCGTCCAGTGACAGGTGATGGGTGGCGAAGCCGTCCACGCCGAGCGGATCCTCGTCAGTGAGCAGAGGCATGATGTCGCCGACCCACCGCTTGACGTTGGCCTGGCCCATGCGGAACTGGATCTGCTTGTCGAACATGGTGAGCATGGGGAGCGGGTCGGTCATCCCGCCGTAGACGCCGCTGATCGAGATCGTGCCTCCCCGCCGGACGATGTCGATCGCCAGGAGCAGGGCGCTCAGCCGGTCGATGCCGGCCTTCTTCATAATCTTGGACGCCACCACGTCGGGTAGCAGGCCGGTGATCTGGTGGGCCAGCTGGCCGAACGGCGCGCCATGGGCCTCCATGCCGACCGCCTCGATCACCGCGTCAGGGCCGCGACCGTCGGTCAGCTCACGGACCGAGTCGCCCACGTCATCGTGGTCGTTCAAGTCGATGGTCGTCACTCCGTTCTCGCCGGCCCGCTTGAGCCGCTCCGGCACGAGGTCGATGCCGATGACCTGCGCGGCGCCGCGGTGCAACGCGATCCGAGACGCCATGTCCCCGATCGGTCCGAGCCCGAGCACAGCGACACGGCCGCCGTCAGGGATCGCCGCGTATTCCACGGCCTGCCAGGCGGTGGGCAGCACGTCGGAGAGGTAGAGGAACCGATCGTCGGCCGGTCCGTCGGGCACCTTGATGGGCCCGTACTGGGCCTGGGGGACCCGGAGGAGCTCGGCTTGGCCCCCTGGCACCTGGCCGTACAGCTTGGTGTAGCCGAACAGCGCAGCTCCACTGCCCTGGTCGCGCACCTGAGTCGTCTCACATTGGGACTGGAGGCCCTGGCCGCACATGTAGCAGTGGCCACAGGCGATGTTGAAGGGGACGACGACCCGGTCGCCCTGCTTGAGGTTCGTCACCTCCGAGCCGACCTCTTCCACGATGCCCATCGGCTCGTGGCCGAGGATGTCACCGGCGTCGATGAACGGTCCGAGCACCTCGTAGAGGTGAAGGTCCGATCCGCAGATCCCAGTCGAGGTGACACGGACGATGGCGTCGGTGGGCTGTTCGATCTCGGGGTCGGGAACCGTGTCCACTCGGACGTCGCGCTTGCCGTGCCATGTCAATGCTCTCACCGGGGCTCCTTCGGCTCGTTCCCGTCGCCATGTAGCTGGGTAGATGGCTGCCCCGGCAGAGGTGCGGTGAAACCGGCCGGGGGTCGGCTTTGTAGGCTGACCCGCCGTGACTCCCGCCGAACCCGTGCTCATCACGTTCCTCGGAGGGCTGGGTGAGATCGGCCGGAACTGCGCTGCCATCGAGATAGCCGGGCGGATCATGCTGCTCGACTGCGGGTTGATGTTCCCCGATGCGGAGATGCTCGGCATCGACCTCGTCCTGCCCGACTTCACGTGGCTCCGCGAGCAGGCCGACCGGATCGAAGGGTGCATCGTCACCCACGGCCACGAAGATCATCACGGCGGCCTCTCGTTCCTGCTCCGGGAGCTGTCGTTCCCGCTGTACGGGTCGGCCCTCACGCTGGCGCTGGCCCGCAACCGCATCGAGGAGGCCGGCTTGCTCGGTCGCACCGAGCTGATCACGGTGGCCGATCACGAGCGGCGACGGATCGGTCCGTTCGACTGCGAGTTCATCCCGGTGACGCACTCGGTGCCGCACGCCTTCGCCACCGCGTTCCACACGCCTCAGGGCACGATCTTGCACACCGGCGACTTCAAGCTGGACCTGACGCCCGTGGACGGTCGGCTCACCGACCTCGGGATGATGGGCGCCATCGCCCAGAACGAGGGGGTCCGGTTGCTGTTGTCGGACTCGACCAACGCCGACCAGCACGGCCACTCCCGGTCCGAGACGTCGGTGGGCCAGGTCCTCTACGACGTCTTCCATGCTCACGAAGGGCGCCGCATCGTCACCGCCTGCTTCGCCAGCCACATCCACCGCGTCCAGCAGATCGCCGACGCGGCGATCGCCTTCGACCGTGTGGTCGCCACCCTGGGCATGTCCATGAAGAAGAACGTGCGGCTGGCCAGAGAGATGGGCCTGCTCAAGATCCCCGACAGTCACCTGCGTGACATCGAAGACGTCGACGACCTCGACCCAGCACGGGTGTGTGTGATCTCGACCGGTTCGCAGGGTGAGCCGATGTCCGCACTGGCCCTGATGGCGGCCAGCGACAGCCGCTGGCTGAAGCTCGGCCCGGATGACACGGTCATCCTCAGCTCGCACCCGATCCCCGGTAACGAGATGAGCGTCAGCAAGGTCATCGACGGCTTGGTGCGCCTCGGTGTGCAGGTGGTGCACTCCGGCGTCGACGACGTGCACGCCACGGGTCACGCCAAACAAGAAGAGCTGAAGACGGTCCTGTCGGTCACCCGGCCCGACTGGTTCATCCCCGTGCACGGCGAGTACCGCCACCTAGTGGCCCATGGCGCCCTGGCCCGGACGATGCAGGTGGCCGACGATCACGTGCTGGTGTGCGAGGACGGTGACCAGGTGGTGCTCACCGAAGCCGGTGTGAGCCGGGCCGGCCGGGTGCCGGCCGGCTACCTCTACGTCGACGGCATCGTCGGCGACGTCGGCCACGGCGTGCTGCGGGACCGCCGGGTGCTGGCCGACGAAGGTGTGGTCGTGGTGATCGTTGGCATCGACGTTGATGCCGGCCGCCTGCTCACCGGGCCCGAGATCATCACGAGGGGCTGGGTTCACGCGCCGGAGGCCGAAGACCTGCTCGAAGAGGCCCGCAAGGTGGTGGCCGAAGCGGTGGCCGAGGCGCTGTCCGACACTGGCGGCCATGACCACGAGGCGTTGCAACGGGTGGTGCGGCGCACCGCCGGACGGTTCGTCAACGATCGCACCAGGCGCCGCCCGATGATCGTGCCGGTGATCATGGAGGCCTAGCCGTCTCCGACGTCGTCGCGATCTGGCGACGCTGGCCTCCCGGCAACCGCCGTGGCTGGTGTGGCTCCTGTTAGCGTTGTGGCCATTGTGACTGCCACGCGATCTCCGGGCCGGTCGAACTCCGCCCGTCGACGCCCGTCGGCCAAGCGGCCGGCGAGAGCGGTGTCCCGCCGCCGGAAGATCTCGTCCCGCCGGCCTTCGCTCCCGACGCGGGTCCTGCGCATGGTGGCGGCTGCCGGTCACGGCCACGGCGCGGACTTCGCAGGACTGGTGGCGATCGGCGTGGGCCTCGTGGCCGCGCTGGGCGTCTACCTCGACGCGGCCGGCCCAGTCGGCCGGGGAGTGGCGGACGCGGTGGGGGTGGTGGTCGGCGCAGCCCGGATCCTCGTACCGCCGGTCCTGATCGCCGTCGGGGCGATGCTCATATGGGGTCATCGGTATGGCGCGGATGCGGACGCGAAGGCCGCGGGCCCCGAGGCTGGGGCTGACGATGACCATCCGTTGGCTCATCTCGCGGTAGGCGGCATGCTCATGGGCCTAGCTGCGCTCGGTCTGTTGCACCTGGCCCGCCACGGACCAGCGCTGGGCGGACCGAGCCGGCGGCTGGCTGACGCTGCGGGCTATGCCGGCGCCCTGGTCGGCCAACCTCTCCGATCGGCGCTGGCCGGGTGGGGTGCCACCCTGGTCTTGATCGTGTTGGGACTCGCTGGTTTGTTGGTGATCACCCGCACCACGATCCGTGTTGCGGCCGGACGCACCGCGGCGGGGCTGGCGGCGGGTGCGCGCCCGGTGGGCGGCGCGGCCCGGCGGGTGGGTCGCAGGCTGTTCCAGCTCCAGTCCGACAACGCCGACGTCGACGCGGGGACCAGCGACCCAGACGCCGACGGCCCGGTACTCGTCGTGCCGGAGGGGGCGGAGATCGACGTCTACGACCAGGATGCGGACGGCAACCGGAGCCGCCGCGGCAGGCCGAACCGGGTGGCCGAGCCTCCGCCGAGCGACGGTCCGGCCGAGCAGTTGGCCATCGACCTCGGACCGGCGGCCAAGCCTTCCGCCTGGAAACTCCCGCCGGCCAAGCTGCTCGGTCGCACGGGCAGCCAGAGCGTGGATCGCCAGCTCATCGAGGAGACGGGGCGCCGGCTGGAGCACGCGCTGGCCGAACACGGCGTGGAGACCCGCCTGGTCGGGATGACCGTCGGCCCGACGGTCACCCGTTACGAGCTGGAGCTCGGCCCGGGGGTCAAGGTGGCTCGGGTGACGAGCCTGCACAAGGACATCGCCTACGCCATGGCCACGCCTGACGTGCGCATCCTCGCTCCCATCCCCGGCAAGCAGGCCATCGGGGTGGAGATCCCCAACGTCCGCAAGCAGCTCGTGACCGTGGGCGACATCCTGGTCAGCGAAGAGGCCCGCAAGGCCAGCCATCCCTTGGAAGTGGCCATCGGCCGCGACATCGATGGTCGGTCGGTGATGGCCAACTTGGCCAGCATGCCCCACATCCTCATCGCCGGCGCGACCGGCGCGGGCAAGTCCTCGTGCTTGAACTCGCTGCTGACGTCGATCCTCATGCGGTCCACGCCGGACCAGGTGCGCATGATCCTCGTCGACCCGAAGCGGGTCGAGATGGGCCAGTACAACAAGCTGCCCCACCTGTTGACCGAGGTGGTCACCAACCCCAAGAAGGCGGCCAACGCGTTGGCCTGGGCGGTCCGGGAGATGGAGCGCCGCTACGACCTGCTGGCCGAGGTGGGCTTCCGCGACGTCACCGGCTACAACGCGGCCTTCGACCGGGGCGAGCTCACCGATCCCCATGCCGAGCTCCTCGGTCCGGACGCGGTGAGCGTCACGAACTATCCGCGGCTGCCGTTCATAATCGTGGTGATCGACGAGTTGGCCGACCTGATGATGGTCGCGGCGCGCGACGTGGAGGAGTCGATCTGCCGGTTGGCCCAGATGGCCCGCGCCGTGGGGATCCACCTGGTGATCGCCACCCAACGTCCGTCGGTCAACGTGATCACCGGCCTGATAAAGGCCAACGTCCCGGCTCGCCTGGCGTTCGCGGTGTCGAGCCTCACCGACAGTCGGGTCATCCTGGACCAGCCCGGTGCCGAGCGTCTGCTCGGTCGGGGCGACATGTTGCTGCTCGGCCCTTCCTCCAGCGTCGCCCAGCGCATCCAGGGGTCGTGGGTGACCGAGGAGGAGGTCCGGGCGGTGGTCGGCCACTGGCGCCGACAAGCCCCCCAGGTCGCCTACGACGATCAAGTCCAGGGCAGCGCTGATCCGGCGAGCAACGGCGGATCAGCTGGCGGCGGGGGAATCGGCGGCAACGGTGATGACGACGACGAGAGCCTGGTCCGCCAGGCGATGGAGCTGGTGGTGCGCAGCCAGCTCGGATCCACCTCGATGCTGCAGCGCAAGCTGCGGGTGGGCTTCGCCCGAGCCGGCCGGCTCATGGACCTGCTGGAACAGCGCGGTGTGGTCGGCCCGTCCGAGGGATCAAAGGCCCGTGCGGTGCTCATGACCACCGAGGAGCTGGACGCGGTTTCCGCGACCGGCGGATCGAGCGCGTTGCCGGACTGAACGAACTCGACGCAATGACTCGCGGGAAACGGTACCCATTGCGTCGAGAATGAGGCGTCCCGGTAGCCTCGGGCGGTCATGGCGCGATCGTTCTGGGTGGAGACGCTCGGCTGCCCGAAGAACCAGGTCGACTCCGACAAGTTGACCGGAACGCTGCTGGCCGATGGGTTCGAGCCGGCGACGGCGGTTGCGGAGGCCGATGTCGTGGTCGTCAACACCTGCGCGTTCATCGAAGATGCCCGCCGGGAATCGGTGGACACCGTGCTGGCGCTGGCCGACGCCAAGGCCGACGGGGCGCGCCTGGTCGTCACTGGCTGCCTGGCCGAACGCTACGGGTCCGCGCTGGCCGACGAGCTGCCCGAGGTCGACCTGGTCGCCGGGTTCGGCGTACCGCTCACCCAAGCGGACGTGGCCAGCCCGAACCGAGCCGAGCGGTACGGGGCCGTGCCGGTCACCATCGCCAAGAAGCCCGCCGTTCCGCTCCTCGACCTGCTCAACCTGCCTCGCCCTCGCTCGTCGGTCCCGTGGGCGTACGTGAAGGTGGCTGAGGGTTGCGACCGGGCCTGCGGGTTCTGCGCCATCCCGTCGTTCCGGGGCAAGCAGCGCTCCCGCACGATGGCGTCGATCCTCGACGAGATCGACCAACTGGAGGCCAAGGAGATCGTCCTGGTCGCCCAGGACCTGGCCAGCTACGGGCGCGACCAAGGTGTAGGTGATCGGTCGATCGTCCCACTCGTGCAGGCCGCCGCCGAACGAGTGGCCCGCGTGCGCCTGCTGTACCTCTACCCCTCCGACCTCACCGACGGGCTCATCGACGCGGTTTGCGACACCGGCGTGCCGTACTTCGACCTGTCCTTGCAACACGTCTCGCCGAGCCTGTTGCGCCGGATGCGCCGCTGGGGCGACGGCCAGCGGTTCCTGCGCCGGATCGCCGACATCCGTCGTCGAGAGCCCGAAGCGGCGTTCCGATCCAACTTCATCGTCGGTTACCCCGGCGAGACCGAAGCCGACCACGACTCGCTGTTGCGCTTCGTCAGCGAGGCCCAGCTCGACTGGTGCGGTTTCTTCGCCTACTCGGAGGAGGACGGGACATACGCCGTAGCCCTCGACGGTGCGGTGCCCCGCCCGCTGGTGAACGAGCGGCTCAGTGAGCTGAGCGACCTGCAGGACCGCATCACCGCGCAACGACGCGACGCACTGATCGGGCGTCGGATCGAGGTGCTGGTCGACGAGCCGGGGGTGGGACGGTCCCACCGCGAGGCCCCTGAGATCGACGGCATCGTGATCGTCCCGGAGGCGCTGAGCGTCGCCGAGATGGCAACCGTGACGGTCACCGGCGCGACCGGTCCCGACCTCGAAGCGGCCTGACCCATGAAACCGGTGACGTGCGATGTGACCAAAGCCGCGCTCGTCGAGTCGAAGCTCCGATGACCGGCGCCCCCATGGACCTCGAAGACGACGGGCGCTACGGACCTTCGGCCATGCTCACGCCGGCCAACGCGGTGACGATCATCCGGCTGATCCTGTCGCCCGCGCTGCTGGTGATGATCCTCGCCGAGCCGTCGTCGTGGGCCGCGGTCTCGTTCTGGATCGCCCTGGCCGTGACCGACGGCGTTGACGGCTACCTCGCACGGCGGTTCGGCACCACCCGCTCGGGCGCGTTCCTCGACCCGTTGGCCGACAAGGTGCTCGTCCTCGGTGCAATGTTCGCGTTGGTCGCCGCCCACCGCTTCTGGATCCTGCCGGTCGGGCTCATCACCGCCCGAGAGGTGGCCATCAGCCTGTTCCGGGCCCGCCTCGGCCGCCAAGGCCTCGCGGTCCCGGCCCGGAACGTGGCCAAGGCCAAGACGGTCGTGCAGGAGGTGGCCGTCGGGTTCGCGCTGCTTCCCCTGACCGTGGAGCACCCGTTGGTCGCCAACTGCTGCCTCTGGCTGGCCACCGCGCTCACGCTTCTCAGCGGGGCGCTGTACCTGCTCGATGGTCGCGGCGCGGCGACCACCATGGCCCGCGCCGGCGCCTGAAGGACCAGGAGCTCCGACAACCCGAAGCGTCGCGGGGAGGCTCGGAGCAGCCCGTAGCCTGTGCGATCCATGCGCTGTGAAGTGGTTGCCATAGGAACCGAGCTCCTGCTCGGCCAGATCGTCGACACCAACTCGGCTTGGATCGGCGAACAGCTGGCTCTGGCCGGCATCGACGCGCACTTCCAGACCAAGGTCGGTGACAACCTCGACCGCATGGTCGAGGCATTGCACATCGCACTGGGTCGCAACGACGCGGTGATCTGCTGCGGAGGCCTCGGCCCCACCCAAGACGACATCACCCGTGACGCCATCGCCAAGGTGATGGGTGTGCCGTTGGTGCGCGATGAGGCGCTGTGTGACCTGATCCGCCAGATGTTCGCTTCGCGGGGCCGCCACATGGCGGACAACAACCTGCTGCAGGCCGACGTACCGGAGGGGGCCGACATCATCGAGCAGCGGCGGGGGACCGCTCCCGGCCTGATCTGCCCGATCGGTGACGACAAGGTCATCTACGCCGTACCCGGCGTGCCCTATGAGATGACCGAGATGTTGGAGCGGGCGATCCTGCCCGATCTGCGTCGGCGGACCGGCGCCACCAGCACGATCCTCAGCCGGACGCTGCGCACGTGGGGCGAGAGCGAGTCGGGTCTGGCCGAGCGTTTGGCGGACCGGGTGACCGAGCTCGACCAGCGAGGCAACCCGACGATCGCGTTCCTGGCCAGCGGCATCGAGGGACTGAAGGTTCGCATCACCGCCAAGGCGCCCGACGAGGCGGCGTGCCGCGAGCTACTCGGCCATGAGGAGCTCGTGCTACGCGAGCTGCTCGGCGACCTCGTGTTCGGTGTGGACGACGAGACGATGGAGATCGCCATCGGCGCACTGCTCGACGCCCATGGCCTGTGCCTGGGCTTGGCTGAGTCGGTCACCGGAGGGTTGATCGGCGCGCGGCTCACTGCCGCGCCGGGTGCGTCGAGCTGGTTCCAAGGGTCGATCGTCTCCTACGCCAGCGCGGTCAAGTTCGACGTGCTCGGCGTCCGCCGCGGCCCAGTGGTCAACAAGGAGGCAGCCAAGGCCATGGCCGTAGGTGCCCGCCGGGTGCTCGGGAGCGACATCGGTCTCTCGGTCACCGGCGTCGCGGGCCCGGCGGAACAGGACGGTGAGAAGGCCGGCACCGTGTTCGTGGGCCTGGCCCGGGATGACGGCGTGGAATCGGTTCGCCTGCAGCTACCAGGCGATCGCGACCGGGTCCGGGAGTTCGCCGCCATCTCGGCTCTCGACCTCCTCCGCCACCGCCTGACCAGCTAGCTCGTGCTCCATTGCGGCCGCGAGCTCAACTTTGGGCGTTGCGCTCGGTCGGCCACCGCGCTCGCGGTGGCCAGCCGAACCATTACGACCACCGGCACCAGCGTGGCCACCCATACGGCGGTGTTGATGCCGAAGTGGAGCCAGGTGAGATCGACAACCTGGCCCAGCAGCCCCCGAGGATGCGGGACCCCATAGAACACGTACTGGACCACCCGGGCGATGTGCTCGACGAGGTGGTAGCTCTGCAGGACCAGGGCGGCGAGCGTCCAGGCCGCCGCCCCGCCGGAACCGGCCAGCCAGCCCTGGGTCCGCCCGAGCCGCCAGACCTGTACGAGGAACGCCAGCACCGCCGCGTTGAAGATCAGGTGCACCCACTCCACGTCGAGCGAAGCGCCGAGCAACCCGCTCCGCACCTGCGCCTGGGCGGCGAAGGTCTGCCACACCTGCACAACGTGTTCGAGCATGTGGAAGGACTGGACGAGGAAACCGCCGACGACGGTGACCACTGCGAACAGCTCGATCCGGGCCGGCCGCTGGGAGGCGGCCTCGGGGCGCCGCTGATGCCGGGCCAGCACCGCCTTGCACAGCTGGGCGAGCACCGCGAGCCCGGCCACCGCGCCCAAGGTGATGGGGATGGCCGGTAGGGCACCGCGCCAACCGGGGGGCCACATCATCAACGGGAACCGGTCTGTGCGGCTCGAGTCTGTGAACAGCGCGACCGGCCGGCCGGCCACATCGTCGATCTGGTTGGATTCAGCCCGCAGGATCGAGTGGAAGCCGGCGGCGATCCCGTGCCCGCCGCTGCTGCGGGCACCGTTGTCAGAGGCGGCCACCGCGCTCACGCGGTTGTCGCGAACCTCGCAGTGCGACATGTCGCCACACCAAACCCCGGCTCCGGTCACGTGGCGCACGGTGTTGCCGGTCACCCGCCCCTCGCTCATCTCGGTCACCGTGATGGCCCGCAAGGTGGTGCCGCTGACATGGTTGCCCGTGAACTCGACCCGGCTGACGTGAGCGACGATCCCCTCCTGCCCGCCGGACACCGTGCAGTTGCGCACCACCGTGTGGGGGCGCGAGTTGGCGTTTCGCACCGCGATGCCCATGGCGTACGAGCTGGCCAGCCCATGGATGCGACATCGGCTGATCCGGGCCGACGCGTCGACGACCTCGATGCCGCGCGTGTCGGCTCCGGTGACCGAGACCCGATCGATGACGACGCCGTCGACGTCTCGGACGAGGACCCCGCCGCGGTGCAGGTCGAGGTCCTCGAGACGGACCCTGGGCGCCCGAACGTCGATCGGCCCGTCGACCCGCGAACCCGGCGCCCCCCGCACGGTGACGCTCGTTCGCAACGTGAAGCCGCGATGGCGCCCGGCGTCGAGCACGAGTACCGCACCCCGGTGTGACCTGGCCAGTGAGGCCACGTCGCCGCCGGGAGCGACATGCACGACATCGATACCCTGCGAGGCCAGCCCGAACGTCGTCGTGGTGGCGAGGGCGGCGACCGCAGCGGCTCCCCAGAGCCAGCGGTGCGGCCGGCTGATCGGCACCGTCACTTCTCGGAGCCTGCCAGGACCCCCTGTACGAAGTAACGCTGGAACGCGAAGAACACGATCAGGGGCACGATCAACGAGAGGAAGGCACCCGGAGCGATGACGTCGATGTTCGCACCGAACTGGCGGGTCTGGTCCTGGATGGCCTTGGTGAGGGGAGCGCGGTCGGACGTGGTGAACACCAAGGCGACGAGCAGGTCGTTCCAGACCCACAGGAACTGGAAGATCGACAGTGAGGCGATGGCCGGAAGACCGATCGGCAGCACGACGCGGAAGAACACCCGCAGCTCGCTGGCGCCGTCGATTCGGGCCGCTTCGAGGAGCTCCCGGGGTATCCCCGCGAAGAAGTTGCGGAGCAGGAAGATGGCGAACGGCAGGCCGAACGCGATGTGGAACAGCACGACGCCGCTGATGTCGCCGAAGATGCCGAGCGTCCCGAACAGCTTGGCCACCGGGATCAACGCCACCTGGACGGGGACCACCAGCAGCGCGATCACCGCGATGAACACCCAGTCGCGGCCGGGGAAATCGATCCAGGCGAACGCGTAGGCGGCGAGGGCTCCGATGAGCACGACGCCGAGCGTGGCCGGCACCGTGATGAACACGGTGTTCCAGAACGACTTGACGATGGTGGGGTTGTCGAGCAGTGACCGGTAGCTGCCGAGGGTGAGCTGGCTGGGCTTGGCCAGCGCCTTCCACCAGCCGCTGGCCGAGTTGTCGGTGGCCGTCCGGAACGACGAGATGAGCAGACCGAACGTGGGCAACAGCCACAGCAGGGCGATGATCAGCAGTGCGATGTGGAGCGGCCCCTTGGCGGCCAGCCGGGCCAGGCGGCTGCCGAACGACGGCCGGTTCGTCTTCCCCGACGAGTGAAGGGCGTCCTGATCGGGAGCAACGGCCGGGTCGAGAGTGGTGGTGGCGGCCATCAGCGGGTCTCCGTTCGGAAGCGTTTGACGTTGAAGGCCATGGCCGGCACGACGAGGAAGAACAGCAGGATGCTGAGGGCGCTGCCCAGCCCCTGGTTGGCCCCGGACCCACTGAAGGACACTCGGTACATCTCGAGCGCGATGACGTTCGCATCGTCCTGGACCGCTCCGGGAGCGATCACCAGCACGAGGTCGAAGATCTTGAGCACGTTGATGACGAGCGTGACGAGCACCACCAACAGCACGGGGGTGAGGAGTGGGGCAGTGACACGGCGGAACACCTGGAACTCGGTGGCACCATCGACGCGCGCCGCTTCGAGCACGTCGCGGGGTATCGCGGCGAGGCCGGCGCCGATGACGATCATGGCGAAGCCGATCCAGATCCACAGCCACGAGGCGACGATGGCGAGGGTGACGATGTTGACGCCGGGAAGGACCTCGTTCGCGCCGAGGTAGGTGAACCCGCCGAACGGCTTGTGGAAGTTCGACTCCGTCAGGCGGACCTGGTAGCTGCCGGGATCGAGTCCCTTGATCATGAACGAACCGTCGCCGGCGGTGGTGGCGTGGCCGACCGCTTTGCCGCCCTTTACCGCCTCCACCTTCACGCCCGGAAGACCTTTCTCCTTCGGGTCAACCGACCCCTTCTTGCCACCGCCACCCAGCGAGAAGTCGAGCCACACGATCCCACCTATCGAGTCGCGGGCGTTGTTCTGCAAGCTCTGCGCGGCGCGAGCGTTGTTCCTCACCCGGTCCGGTGGGATGGCCAGCAGACCGAAGCGGCCGACGGTGCCGGTCTTGAGCTGCTGGCGGGACAGAAGGGCCTTGCCTTGGTTGGTGAACTGGGCGGGCTGGCTCGGCCGGGCCCCCACCAGGCGCCCGCCGGGCTGGAAGGCGTCGGTGACTGCGGTGACCGCGGCGTTGGCCAAGCCACGATCGGGGTTCTCCTCGTAGACGAGTCGGAAGATGACGCCGGTGGCCAGCCCGGAGATAGCCATCGGCATGAACACCGCCACCTTGAACGCCGTCTCCCAGCGGACCCGTTCGGCGAGCACGGCGTAGATCAGGCCGACCGCGGTGGCCAGGATCGGTGCGATGACCACCCACACCAGGTTGTTCTTGATGGCCCGGAGGGTGCGGTCGTTCTGGAACATCTCGGTGTAGTTGTCAAACGCCACGAAGCGGTTGCCCTTGGCGTCGAAGAAGCTGCGGATCACCGTGTAGACGATCGGGTACACGACGAGGGCGCCGAGCAGGATCATGGCCGGGATGAGGAACATCGCAGCCGCGGTGCTACCCCTCAGTTGGAAGCGACCGCCGCCGCCGCCGACCGACCGGCCACGTCGGGGGCCTTCGGGCCTGATCGGCGCGGCCGTCGGTCCGAGGGCCACCCCACCTTCGGTCAAGTCCGGAGGTGGGGTGGCCGACGGTTCGTCACCCACCGCTACGGCTGGGCCTTTGCGGCGGCCGACTCCAACTGTTTCGTGATGCCGTCGACGTCACTCGGATTGGCCACGAAGTCCTGGAGCAACTTGAACAGACCTCGGCCAGGCGTGCCACCGAACTCGGTGGGCACCTGGTCGGACAGGTCGAAGCGGAAGTTGCCCTTGTCGGCTGCTGTGAGGAGGTTCTCGGCGATGCTCTTCGCGATGTCGTCCGGGTAGGCGCCGGTGTCGAGGCTCTTGTTGGGCGAGATGAACCCGCCGAGCTTGGCCCAGACAGCGCCGGCCTCCGGGCTGGCCAGGAACTTCATCAGCTCCTCGCCTCCCTTGCTCTTCTTCATCAGGACCGCAACATCGCCGCCTCCGACCACCGACGGGTCACCCGAGCCAGTAGCCGGGAAGGCAAAGTTCTTGGCGTCCGTGCCGACCTTCGCTTTGGTCTCGTCTCTGATGACGCCGGCGACGAAGTCGGCCTCGAAGACGAGTGCGGCCTTCGGCGCCTTCGCGAACACCTGGGTGACTGACGTGTTGAAGTCGGTCGACAGCGCGCCCTTCGAACCGCCGGCCATGAAGTCCTTGGTGAAGACCTTGGCCAACAGCCCAAGGGCCGTCTTGACCGACGGGTCGGTCCAGGGGATCTTGTGCTGGGTCAGCTGGTCGTACTTCTCGGGGCCGGCCGAGGAGAGGTAGACGTTCTCGAACCAGTCGGTGAGCGTCCAGCCGTCGGCTCCACCGACCGAGAGCGGCGTGATCCCGGAGTCCGATACCGTCTGCAGAGCCTTCACGAACCCGTCCCAGTCCTTCGGCGGCTCCACACCGGCGTCGGTGATGGGCTTCGTGTTGTACCAGACGAGTGACTTGTTGGCGGCCTTGAACCAGACGCCGTAGATCTTGCCGTCCACGGTGGCCAACTTTTTCCAGATGTCGGCGTAGTTCTGGCTGTACGCGTCGCCGACGACATCGTCGAGGGGTTGGAGGTTGCCCTTCTTGGCGTAGTTCTGGAACAGGGCGGGCTGAGGGACGATGGCCGCATCCGGCGGTTTCTTGGCGGCGAGTCGCGGTCCGAGGGCGGCGGCGATGTCGTCACCGGTCGGCGTGTACTTCACCTTGGCACCGGTCTTCTTCTCGAAGGCGTCCAACACCTTCCGGAAGTTCTTCTGCTCGGTACCGGTCCAGACAGCGGCAACCTCGAGCGACGTGCCAGATAGGTCCGCCAGCTCGGTCTTTTTCTTGTCTCCGGTCTTGCCGCCGCCTGAGGTCTTCTTCTTGTCCGAGCCGCACGCCACAGTGGCGAGCAGTAGGACGGCGCAGAGCGGAATCAGCAGTCTGGATCGGCGGTGGTGCATGTGGATCTCCCTCAGTTCGCGGTTGGTGATGTCGGTCTTGTTCAATTCCAAATCGAGTGTCCGCTGTCGGAGTCGAAGAAGTGCAGGCGGCGGGTGTCGACCACGAGCGCCAAGTGTTCGTCCTTGGCCGCCTGGGTGCGGGGGCTGACGCGGGCCACACACTCCGTGCGGGCCTGGCTGGCCTGGGCCTCGAGCCTCTCAGCCTTCTCGGCGCCGAGCTCGGCGGCGAGGTCCTTGGTGTCTTCGGTGAGCGCAGGCGGTGCGTCGAGCTCGAAGTGCACGTAGGTCTCAGATCCCATCTGTTCGACGAGGCTCAGCTCGACCTCGATGCGACGACCCGGCTGGGCATCATCGGCCATGGCCGCGTCCTCCATGTCCTCGGGCCGGATCCCCAACACCACCTTGCGCCCCACATAGGTCCGCAGGGCTGGGCGATCCGCGACGAGGGCGTAGTCGACCTCTAGTCGTTGGGATCCGAAGGTCAGCCAGATCGCGCTCTGTTCTTCTGAGACGTCGGCCACGAACAGGTTCATGGCCGGTGATCCGATGAACGCGCCGACGAAGAGGTTGGTCGGCCGGTCATACAGCATCTGGGGGCTGTCCACCTGCTGGAGCAGGCCCTTCTTCATGACCGCGACGCGGTCGGCCATGGTCATGGCCTCGGTCTGGTCGTGGGTGACGTAGATCGTGGTGGTGTCGAGCTCTCGTTGGATGCGGGCGATCTCGGCCCGCATCTGTACCCGCAGCTTGGCGTCGAGGTTCGACAGCGGCTCGTCCATCAAGAAAGCCGCGGGGTCTCGGACGATCGCTCGGCCCATCGCCACGCGCTGGCGTTGACCGCCGGACAGGTTGCGGGGTTTGCGGTCGAGGTACTCCTCGATGCCGAGGACGGCTGCCGCTTTGTGCACCCGCTCGTTGATGGTGGCCTTGTCGACCTTGCGGAGCTTGAGGCTGAACCCCATGTTCTCGCCGACCGTGAGATGGGGGTACAGCGCGTAGTTCTGGAACACCATCGCGATGTCGCGGTCTTTCGGGGCCATGCGGTTGACGACGCGGTCGCCGATGCGGACCTCGCCGCTGCTGATCTCCTCCAGTCCGGCCACCATGCGCAACGCCGTGGTCTTGCCACAGCCTGAGGGCCCGACCAGCACGACGAACTCGCCATCGTCGACCTCGAGGTCGAGCCCGTCGACGGCCTTCGTGCCGTCCGGGTACACCTTGCTCACACCGTCGAGCTGAACTGCGGCCATCGGTCCCCTTCAGGTTCGTTCGGGGAACGTGGTACCCCCGTTGTCCCCAGCGAAACTTCGGAGCAACCTACACGTCATCTAGTGCCGCTGCCCGAGGACGGTTCTGGCCCGGACGGGTGGCTGTGGTCGAGGCGGCGGACGCCAACGGAGGGCACGGTGACCTTCTCTCGTCGTCCGGCATGCAAGCGTGGTCTCGTGACCGCCCACCCTGGTGACCCCGCCTCCTCGCCTTTGTCTTGTCCGGCTTGTCGGATCATCGACCGGGCCGACGGCGTGGAAGACGGCAACCTGTTCAAGGTCGAGCAGTTCCACGTCGGCCACGAACGGCATCTGCTCGAGGCGGTGATGAAGGTTCAGGACCGCGTCGCCGACCAAGTGAGGGCGTTCACCGGCTCGTTGAAGTTCGTGTAAATCCACTCCGTGTGGTTCGGGATCTGGATCCTGGTGAACGTCGGCATCATCGGCGCGTCGGCGGAGTTCGACAAGTTCCCGTTCGGCCTCTTGACCATGATCGTCAGCCTCGAAGCGATCTTCCTCGCCACGTTCGTGATGGTGAGCCAGAACCGTCAGGCTGCTCGGGCCGACATCCGTAGCCAGCTCGACTTCGAGAACAACCTGCGGGCCGAGATCTGGTCGGTGCACATCGGGGTGCAACTCGGTCTCGATCCCGAACACATCGAAGCTGTGGTGACCCAGGCCCTGGCCGGCGACAAGGCGAAGGGGGCGTGATCGCCTGACGGGGCTCTGCCACCCCGGGCCGGGTTGGGCTCTGGCTGTCCTGGCCAGCAGATCGCAGCCCACTACGGCGAAGGATCGACCGCCTGACCCGATGGTCAAGTCCTGAATTACCCTCCGGGCATGCCCATCGACTTCAGCTTCCCGCCCGAGCTCGACGAGTTGCGGCTCAAGGTCCGCGAGTTCGTGGCCACCATCGTCAGGCCGATCGAGGAGAAGGCAGAGGCCGACTCCTGGGATCGCGACCAGTGGATCCACGGCATCATCGACATGCGCAAAGCAGCCAAGGAGTGGAACCTGTGGTTGCCTCACATGCCCCAGGAATGGGGCGGCATGGGCCTGGGACATGTGGCGATGGCCAGCGTGTCGGCTGAGGCGGCCCGCAGCCGGATGGGTCCGTTCGCCCTCAACGCGCAGGCGCCCGACGAAGGCAACATGCACACGCTCTTGCACTGGGCCAACGACGATCAGAAGGAGCGCTACCTGCGCCCGTTGTGCGAGGGCTATGCCCGATCGTGCTTCGCCATGACCGAACCGGAGGTGGCCGGCTCGGATCCCACCTTGATCCGCACCACGGCCGTACAGGACGGTGACGAATGGGTCATCAACGGCCACAAGTGGTTCATCTCGGGCGCCCGGGGAGCGAAGTTCGCCATCCTGATCTGCCGCACCGAGGACCAGCCTGATCTGCCCCAGGCCGCCAACTCGGCGTTCCTCATCGACATCCCGAGCGAGGGCTGGGAGGTCGTGCGCGACGTGGAGACCCTCTCGGGCAGTCACAACCACTGCGAGATCCAGATCACCGACCTGCGGGTCCACAACGACCAGATGCTCGGCGGTCGCGGGCAGGGCCACCTGCTCGGTCAGGCGCGGCTCGGCCCCGCCCGCCTGGCCCACTGCATGCGCTGGATCGGCCAGGCCGAGATGGCGTTGGAGATGATGGTGGACCGGTCGCTCAACCGCTACAGCCACGGCTCCTACCTGGCCGAGAAGCAGGGGATCCAATGGATGATCGCCGACTCGTCGATGGAGCTGTACCAGTGCAAGCTCATGGTGCTGCACGCGGCGTACCTGATCGACAAGGGGGCCGACTTCAAGAGCGAGGTGTCGATGGCCAAGCACTTCGTGGCCAACTCGCTCAACCGCATCATCGACCGGGCCATCCAGGTGCACGGCGCGCTCGGCTACTCCTCGGACACGCCGCTCGGCGAGATGCTCAAACAGGCGCGCTGGGCCCGGTTCGCCGACGGCGCCGACGAGATCCACCAGATGCGCATCGCCCAACGGACCATCGCGGCCTACAAGGACACCGGCTCGGTAGCTCAGGCGACGGGCAACCTGCCGCTCTAGGTGGTCAACCGCCGGCGAGCTGGGCGATGACGGGCCCGAACTCGCGCGCTTTGTCGCCCGGTATGACGATGTAGGAGTAGCCCCAGCGCTCACGACGCTCCACGAGTCGCTCGCCGATCTCGCTGAGCGAACCGATGAGACTCAAGGGCGACGCCAGCACCGAGGCGGGATCGGTCTCGAACACGGTGGCCAAGGCTTCGGCCACTTCGTTGGCGGTATCGGTCACTTCAGCCACGGCCAACCAAGCGTTGAGCTCCAGGTCGTCGAACCGGTCTCCCGCGCCCTCGCGGACCCAGCTGACCTTCTCGTCGATGCGTTGCGGGTGCGTGTCCTGAGCCGCCGCGGCGTCGATCTCACCGGAGTGGATCGATGCGTTCACGCCCACGATGTCAGCCGCCGCACCGGCGAAGCGCAGGACCCTCGGTGCACCACCGCCGATGAGGAACGGCGGGCCGCCCGGCCGGTGCGGCTTCGGGGTCCCGTCGAGATCGGTGATCGTGTAGTGCTCGCCGGCAAAGCTGAACGGACCTCGACCGAACAGGCCTCTGAGCACCTGGGTGTGCTCGATCATGCGGTCGACGCGAACCTTCGGAGGGTCCATGGGTATGCCCGAACGCTCGTAGTCGAGGCGCTTCCAGCCGGCGCCCAAGCCCACTTCGAGCCGACCTCCGGACACGACGTCGAGGCTGGCCAACTCGCGGGCGAGCAGCGCGGGATGACGGAAGTCGCAGTCGAGCACCAACGTCCCGACGTTGATGGTGGACGTCACCGCGGCGGCCGTGCCCAGCGCGGTGAGGGGACCGAGGCCTTCGTCGAAGTGGTCGGGGACGAACAGTGTCGAGTAGCCCAGCCCTTCGGCCTCGCGCACCGTGTCGAGCCACGACCGCCCCTCGAAGGGCTGCTGGAGGTCGAGGCCGAAGCGGAAGCGACGTGGATGGGGCATCGCTTCGAATGTAACTGTCGATGGACGCCGTGTTGACCGACGCACTGAGAGACCGCTACGCGGCGCTGGCGGCCACCTCCTTGGCCCATCGGTAGTCGGCTTTGCCGGCGGGGGAGCGGACCAGCTCGGGCAGGTAGAGGAACTTCTTGGGGAACTTGTAACGGGCGATGTGCTTCTCGCACTCGGCCAGCAGGTCCTCGTCGGTGACGGTGACGCCGTCGGCCAGGCGGACCAGCGCCACGACCTCTTGGCCCCAACGGTCGCTAGGGCGGCCGACCACGATCACGTCGTACACCGCCGGATGGCGCGCGATGGCCTGCTCCACCTCCTCGGCGAAGATCTTCTCCCCACCGGAGTTGATGGTCACCGAGTCCCGGCCGAGCAGCTCGATCACCCCATCGACCCGCCAGCGGGCCCGGTCGCCCGGTATGGAGTAGCGCACACCTTCGATCGTCGGGAACGCTCGGGCCGTCTTGTCGGCGTCACCCAAGTAGCCGAGCGGCACGAACCCCTTCTGGGCCAGCCAACCGACCAGCCCGTCACCCGGGGTGAGCAGACGGTCGATCCTCTCGCTGACCACCACCGTGCCCGGACCAGGCGTGAACTCACCGGTCGCCGCCATCCCCTTGGTCGATGTGTGGCCCATCTGGGCGCCGGTCTCCGAGGATCCGACGGCGTCGAGGATGATGGCGTTCGGCAGCTCGTCGAGCAGCCGCTCCTTGAGCGTGGAGTTCATCGGCGCACCACCGTTGATCACCACGATCAGGTTCGACAGGTCGTAGTCGTTGCGGGCCAGCTCCTCGATCAGCGGCCGGGCGAACGAATCGCCGACGATCTGGAGGATCTGCACCCGCTCGCGCGCCGCCACCGACCACACGTCAACCGGGTCGAGCCTCGTGTTCTCGGACTGGAGGATCACCGTGTTCCCGCCCGTGAACGACGTGAACGCCGACCACTGGGCCGCGCCGTGCATCAGCGGCGGGGTCGGCATCGACCGGCCGCCACCGCCCCTGGATGCCTCGACGATTGCGTCCAGGCTGTCGAGCTCCGCGGCTTGACCCAACCGACGGCCGCCCATGGCCGCTACGAAGATGTCGCGCTGGCGCCACAAGACGCCCTTGGGCATCCCCGTCGTGCCGCCGGTGTAGAGGATGTACAGGTCGTCGGGTGACCAGGCGAGGTCCGGCCGCTCATCCGAGGATGCCGCCAGCAGCTCCTCGTAATCGACCGCGCCGGGTAGCAGGTCGTGGCCGGAGCCATCGGCCACCTGCACCAGCAGTTCGAGCTCCGGTAGGTCAGGCAGCACCTCGGCGAGCGTTGGAGCGAACGCCTCGTGGAAGACGACGGCCTTGGCCTTGGCGTCGTTCAAGAGGTAGCGCAGCTCCTCGGCCACGTAGCGGTAGTTGACGTTGAACGACGCCATCCTGGCCTTCGCCGCGCCGAGCATCCCCTCGATGTACTCGTTGCCGTTGTGCAGGTAGAGCGCCAGATGGTCCTGACCCGACTGGTGGCCGGCCAGCTCGTGACGCTCGCGGTGCAGCCCCAACCCGCGCCGGCTCAGGGCGTTGGCCAGTCGGCGGGTGCGATCGGTGACGTCGGCGTAGGTGAGGCGCCGGTCGCGCCAGACGATGCACTCCCGCTCAGGGTTTGCACCGGCCACCGCCTCGTGCACCTGAGCCAGGTTGAACTCCATGCCTGCTCCCGCTCGGACTGCTCGGACGACGGCGGAGGTTACTGACACGCTGACCGCCTGATACCGGCGGGGTGGTGTTGCCTTGCACTGCTCGGTGTGGGCGAGACTGGAGCGATGCCGGTGGTGGACGACGAACCGCTGACGCCCGCGGCTCGGACGCCGAGCCGAGAGGCGAGCGGCGCGGTCGCCGTGACCGACCCGGATGACGATGTTGTAGGTCGGCTCGACGAGGCGCCTCGTCGAGCTCCGGCTGACGGATCCCGCGTCACAGCCGCCCCCGCCTGGCTGGCGCGGCTGTTGCTCGCCGTCGGGCTGGCGGTGGCGGTCCTGCCTGCGGGGCTGTCGGCTCGGCGGGCGCTCGCCGACGGGTGGCGGCCGGTGCTCGACAACGAGCACCTCGCCGTCGATGCCGCATCGTTCGCCCACGGCCATCCGCCCCTCCTGGGTGCCCATTCGACGTCGTTGGAGGTGACGACCCGCATCAGGCCGGTGCACCACCTCGGCCCGTCCGAGGCGTGGCTGCTCGGCACGGTCCAGGTCGGCTGGCCGGGCACCCGATCCCTCGTCGTCTCAGTGGCAGCGCTCGCCGCGGCCGCCGCCGCCGTCATCGTGCTCGCCTCAGGCGCGCTCAGCGGTCCCTGGGGCGCGCTGGTTGCCGGCGCGGTCACCGGCATGGTGGCCGCTCGCCTCGGTACGCCGGTGCTGGCCGACATCTGGAACCCCTACGTGCCGATCCTGCCGCTGGCGGCGGCCGCCACGTCGGCGTGGGCCTCGGCTCTCGTCCGGTGGAGGCCCGGCCTTCCGTTGGCCGTGCTGTTCGGGACGATCTCGGCCCAGTCCCATCTCAGTCACGGCCCGCTGGTCGTGGCCGCAGTGGCCCCCGCCGTCTTCGCCTGGTGGCTCAGGCGCCGGCGGTCAGCTCGAGGGCGGGCAGGCGCGGGAACCCTGATCGCCGGGCTGATCGCAGTGGTCCTGTGGTTTCCGCCGGTGCTGTCCGAGCTCACCGCGCGCCACAGCAACCTGGTCAACCTCTGGCGGGCCGGAACCAGGAACGACGGCTCAGCGCTCGGCAGCGGTTACGGGCTGGAGGTGTTCACCCGGGTGGTCGGGCGGCCGCCACCGTTCGGTCCGCCGGCCATCGGCTGGTCGGTGTGGGTGGTCCCCCGGGCCATCTCCCTCACCTTGGTGCTGCGCCTGCTGTTCGTGCTGATCCCGGCAATCGCGATGCTGGTGTTCGGCGGCCGGCGTAGGGACCGCGTCTTGTTGGTCGTCGGCACGAGCATCCTGATCACCGACGCAGTTGCCCTCCTGCTCCTGTCGATCTCCACCTACTCGTCCGGTGCGGCGATTTACCAGACCCGCTGGTTGTGGTCCGTCGCAATCCTCCATTGGGCCGGGGTGGCGATGGCCGGAGTACACGTCGTCGGCTCCTCGCCAGTCGGGGGCCGCAGGCCGTGGCAACCGACTGCGTCGATCGCGGTCGGGAGCGTGGCCGTCGTCCTCGCCGTCGGCGCGGCGGCTGCGGCGATCCGGCCACCACTGGCCGCGGCAGTCATACCGCCTGGCGTCCGCACTCGGATGGATGCCGCAGCGGAGCTGCAGGCCGGCTTGGCCGGAGAGATCCGTCACCATCGGCGCCTGCTGGTCCGCGCCGAGTCGTTCATCTCACCGACCACCAACGTCGGCTTGGACCTCGCCGCAACACTGATCACCGAAGGCGTGGACGTGCGGATCAGCTCGCCTGATCCAGAGCTGCGGCGGACGTTCGGGGGCCGCTACGCGGCGCGGCCAGGCGAGACCGGCGAGCTCCTGGTGGTCACCGACCGGCTGGGGGTGGCCGACATGACCCGGCGGGGCTACGAACCCGTGGCCGCCACGCCTCGCCTCACCGCGGCCGAACACCGCCGTCTGGCGGCCTCGGCCCGAGTCCTGCGGGCGGCGTTCGAGGGGTCGGACATCGGCTGGAGCCGCTACGGCGCCGCCGTGAACTTGACACAGGACCGGCCCGACATCGACCAGTTGTTGCACACGAACGGGTTGGGCACGGCGATCTTCGGCGGCGAGCTCCAGGGCCGGCTGCCGAGCCGACAGCTGGTGCAGACGTTCACGGACCTGCGACGTCGGGACCGGCCCGTGACGTCCTACATCGTCTGGCGTCGATCCGGGCGGCGCCCTTGACGCCTCCGGCCAGGCGGCTCAGCCGTAGTAGCGGAAGATGACCTGGGCCACGCAGCTCGGCTTGGCCGCGTCCTCGCATTCGTAGGTGAACGTCATGCGGACCTGCGCACCGCCTTCGATGTCGGCCACGTCGTCGAGCTGCGCGCCGAGGCGCAGCTTGGAGCCCACCGGCACGGGCGACGGGAAGCGGACCTTCTCACAGCCGTAGTTGACGCCCATCTTCACGCCCTCGACCCGCATGATCTGCGGGGCGAGCGTCGGACCGAGCGAGAGGGTCAGGTAGCCGTGGGCGATCGGGCCGCCGAACGGGCTCTCGGCCTTCGCCCGCTCGACGTCGACGTGGATCCACTGGTGGTCCCCGGTGGCGTCGGCGAACGTGTTCACCTGCTCCTGGGTGATCTCGATGTGGTCGGAGTACCCGAGGTGCTGGCCGACCAGCGCTTTGAGCCCGGCGATGCCCTGAATGGTGGTGGTCATGGCCGACAGCATGCCCCACCGCGGTGCCGGGCGCGACCGGCTGTACCGTCCGATCTCGTGGCCGACGCCCTGGATCAGGAGAACCAGACGCGCTGGTGGTTGCGGCTCAGCGGGTGCAGGAGCAGAGCGACCAGTGCGCCGTCGAACAGCAGGGGGATGAGGGCGTAGTGCAACACGTCGCCCACATCTCGGTAGTAGAAGAAGATCGTGCCGACCGCGGCGACGGCCACCGCGACGCCCAGCAGATATCCCCACTTCTGCTCGTTGGCCACGCCGAGCCCGCCGAACAGGTAGGCCAGCAGCCCGACGCCACCGACGATGGGGCCGTAGACGAAGAACAGGGTGCCGAACAGCACCCCGAAGACCGCGTTGATGTAGAGAAGGAACACCGCCATCTGCAGGGTCTGGGGCAGCGACGGGTTCAACCAACGGGTCAAGCGCATGGCTGACAGTCTGGCAGGGGTGGTACTGGCCGCCGGGGCCGGCGCACGGCTGGCGCCACTCACCCGGCTGTTGCCCAAAGCCATGTGTCCGGTCGACAACCGGGCGCTGATCGACCATGCGCTCGATCGTGTCGGGGCCGAGGTGCCGGTCAGCCCTGAGCATGTGGCGGTCAACGTCCACCACGGTCGCTGGGTGCTGGAACCGCACCTCAGTGGACGGGTCCACGTCTCGGTCGAACACGCTGAACCGCTCGGTACGGCCGGCGCCCTCGGTCGCCTGCGGTCATGGCTCGACGGAAGGCCGGTGCTGGTCACCAACGGAGACGCCTGGTTGCCCGAGCCGACACCCACGAGCTTCTGTGCGGGATGGGACGGGGAGCGCATGCGCCTGTTGTGTGTGAGAGACCCCGATCGCGGTGACTTCGGTCCACTGCGTCATTGCGGGATGGCCCTCCTGCCGTGGAGCGTCGTATCGACGATGTCGCCCGAACCGGCCGGCTTGTACGAGACGTGTTGGCGGTCCGCCTGGGAAGGCCGCTCGCTGGATCTGGTCGAACACCACGGCCCGTTCGTCGACTGCGGTACGCCCAAGGAGTACCTGCAGGCCAACATGGCCGCCTCGGGCGGGAGATCGGTCATCGGCGAGGACGCTCACGTCAGCTCCCGGGCCCACGTCGAGCGGTCGGTCGTCTGGCCTGGGGCGCGGGTGGGGCGGAGCGAGAAGCTGGTGGATGCCATCCGGGCCACCTACGGCGTCACGGTGCTGGTCCGCTGATCGCTTCAGCGGCCGCGGTCGGAGCGGCGATGGGCACCGGTCCGGGCCGAAGAGAAGCTCGAAGCTGGCCGCAGGCCGCATCTATGTCGGTGCCCCGGTTGCGGCGGATCGTGACGTTGGTGCCGAGGGAACGGACCAGCTCGGCGAAGGTCGACACCCGATGGGGCGGGGTCCCGATGGCGGGGTAGCCAGGCGTCGGGTTCAGCGGGATCAGGTTCACGTGGGCGCGTAGCGGCCGGGCATAGGCGGCCAGTTCGGCGGCATCGACGGTCCGGTCGTTGACCCCGTCCATCAGCGCCCACTCGAAGGACAGCCGGCGCCCCTTGGCCTCCAGGTAGCGGGCGCACGCCTGGCTCAGCGCTCCCAGTGGGTAACGCCGGTTGATCGGCACGAGCTCGTCGCGCAGCTTGTCGTTGGCGGCATGAAGCGACACGGCGAGGTTCACCGGGAGGTCTTCGCGGGCCATCCGTTCGATGCCGGGCACCACCCCGACCGTCGAGATGGTGATGTGACGGGCTCCGATGCCGACGTCGTCGTGTAGGCGCCGGATCGCCGCCCATGTCCTGTCGTAGTTGGCCAGCGGTTCGCCCATGCCCATGAACACGACGTTGGAGACGCGTCGACCGGCCTGACGCCCACGCCTCACGGCCCGGACCACCTGCTCCACGATCTCGCCAGCGGTCAGATGGCGGTCGAAGCCCCCCTGACCCGTGGCGCAGAACCCGCAGCCCATGGCGCATCCCGCCTGGCTGCTGACGCAGGCCGTGACACGGTCCGGGTAGACCATGAGCACGGTCTCGACCTGGCGCCCGTCGCTGAGGCTCCACAACCACTTGACGGTGTCACCGGAATCGCTCACCGATTCGGTCAGAAGGCCCAGCGCTGGTCGAAGGATGCCGTCGAGGTGCTGGCGCAGATCTTTGGGCAGGTTCGTCATATCGGCCGGGTCCACGGCCTGGCGGTACAGGCCGTCCCACACCTGGTCGACGCGATAGCGGGGCTCCCCCTCGAGCAAGGACGCCAGCTCGTCGCGGTCGAAGTCGAAGCGCGAACGGTCACCAGTTCGGTGGGCGGGGTCCGGAGGGTGGTCCACGATCTTGAAGAAGAGGAGCAACAACGGCCAGTCGCGGTGAGCTCCCCGAGGACACGGTAGGACGCTCATCCACCGGAACGGACACCGGCGTTCGGCGACCGCCCGGTAGCGTTCTACCGATGGTCTCTCCCGACGTGACACCCGCGCCGCCGAGCATGGAGCACCACCACCGCGACATCCAGGGTGGCACGGCGCGCGCCGCGGTGTTCGGGGTGAGCGACGGGCTGGTGTCCAACGTCTCGCTCATCCTCGGGATCGCCGGGGCCGGCACCGCCGCCGGTGTGGTGCGCCTCGCCGGGCTCGCCGGGCTGGTGGCCGGAGCAGTTTCCATGGCTGCCGGTGAGTACGTGTCGATGAGGGCCCAGACCGAGCTGTTCGAGCGCGAGCTGGACATGGAGCGGGTGGAGTTGCGCCGCAACCCTCACGTGGAGACCGTCGAGCTCAGCCAGATCTACGCGTCCCGCGGCATCCACCCGGACCGTGCTCGGGAGATGGCCGAGGACATCATGGCCGACCCCGATCGGGCCCTCGAGACCCATGCGCGCGAGGAGCTGGGCATCAACCCGAACGCGCTCGGGTCGCCGGTGGGGGCCGCGGTCTCGTCGTTCGTAGCGTTCGCGGTGGGTGCGCTGGTTCCGCTGCTGCCATGGTTCTTCGCCCATGGCAAGGTCGCGGTGATCGCCTCGATCGTGCTCGGGGCGCTCGGTGCGGTCGCGGTCGGCGTCTCCCTGGCCCGCTTCACCGGCCGGCCGCCCCTGCGCTCCGCGGCCCGTCAGCTGGGCATCGCCGTGCTGGCCGCCGGGCTCACGTTCCTCATAGGACGAGCGGTCGGCGTCGGTGTGAGCTGAGTCGGGCCGGCCGGCCTTCGGATGCCGCTCAGAGCGGTGGACGGTCGGGCATCACGGCAGGCCCGGAGCCGTCGGAGTCATAGACGCGGTCTCGATGATGGACGGTGAAGCCGAGTCGGTCATACATCCGCCGGCCCGCGGCATTGTCCTCGTCGACGTAGAGCATCGCCGTTCGGAGGCCGCGCTGTGACAGCCACCGGAGACCGGCCAGGCTGATCGAACCTCCCAGCCCGCGCCCGGCGTATGCCGGATCCACACCGATGGCGAAGATCTCCCCGAGAGCTGGTCGCTCGTCGGCATGGACCTTCGTCCAGCAGAACGCGGCCAGCCCATGCTCGCCGTCTAGGAGCAGGCATCCGGCCGGCTCGAACCACGGCTCGGCCATCAGCCGGTGGAGCCGGTCCGGGGTGAACCCTGATTGGTCGGGATGGCCGGCGAACGCACGGTTGTTGCAGGACAACCACGCCTCCTCGTCGGCGGTTCCAGGCCGGAACGCCCGCACCGAGACCTGCGGGTAGCGCTGCTCGATCTCCGGCTCCACCGGCAGCCCACGGCGCATTTGCAGGACATCGCGCGCCGGGCGCAGCCCTGCGTCCATCGCCGCCACATCGTCGGTGTCCGACGGATCCGAGACCACCCATCGCCGTGGAGAGCGGTCGGGGCGACGGGTCAGCTCGGCTACCAGCCCGGGCAGGGCGCGGCGGTCCGCCGACAGCAGCCACCGGCCGTCGATCAGTGCAGCCCGACCGGCTGCGCCACCTGATTCGACCATCGGGTCCACTGGCGGAGGACCCTACCGGCGGTCGGTACCCTCAACAGGTGGCCCGACCCCGCTCTCCAGCCGGCCGGGCCCGCCTGATGCATGAGCGCTTGGCCGAGGCGTACCCCGGCGAGGCGGTGGACCTCTGCGAGCTCGACTACTCGAGTCCGTTCCAGCTGCTGGTGGCCACCATCTTGTCCGCTCAGACCACTGACATGCGGGTCAACCAGGTCACCCCGCAGCTGTTCCGGCGCTACCCCACGGCCGAGGATCTCGCCCATGCCGACCCCACCGAGCTCGAAGGGATCATCCGCTCCACCGGGTTCTACCGGAACAAGGCCCGCAGCCTGATCGGGATGGCCAACGCCCTCGTGGACCGGTTCGGCGGCGAGGTGCCCCATCGGCTCGCCGACCTGGTCACGGTCCCGGGTGTGGGCCGCAAGACGGCCAACGTGGTGCGCTCGGTCGGCCTCGGTCAGCCTGGCCTGCCGGTGGACACCCACGTGCTGCGCCTCTCCGGGCGGATCGGCCTCACCACCGCCACCGATCCGGTGGCGGTGGAAGCCGAGCTCAACCCCTTCCTGCCGGCATCCGAGCGGGGTGTGTTCTCCCTGCGCACGATCCTCCACGGACGACGGGTCTGCCATGCTCGGCGACCCGCCTGCGCAGAATGCGTGCTGAACGATTTCTGCCCTTCCGCGCAGACTTGAGGGGGCGGCGGACCCGCTCGATTCCCCGGCAGAAATTGTGGGACCCGAAGGTGGCTCAAGGGAGGGCGTTGCTATATTGACCGCCGACCAGGTTCCCGCCACCTGGTTGGACGCGACATCGGGATCCGCCGCCTGGTGTCGCCACGACGGCGCCCTCCGGGGCGCCGTCGTTCTTTTTCCTCACGTTCCGGGAGCGGGTCAACGCAGGGCGCGCAGGGCGCGGTCGAGTTGTCGTCCGCTGGTGCGCATCGAACGTTCCGCTTCGAACAGTGCGGTCGCGGCATCTGTGCGGTCCTCGGCCGCCTCCAACCGTTCGGCCATGGCCGCCACCCGCTCGCTGAGCTCGCCGGCCGCAGAGACGAGGGCGGAAAGCTCGGCTTGTTCGGATCGTGTCACGTCCTCAGTCTCCACCGAATCCCGGCCGGGGCCACCGTCCCGGCACCGGTAGCGTGCAACGCGTGCTGCGCCGCCTGGACCTGCGCGGGTTCTCCGGAACCCTGGTTGACGTGCTGCCCCGGCCCAAGCCAGGCGAAGAGGGCCCGGTGGCCGCGGTCCAGGCGATCCTGGCCGACGTGCGCGGTCGAGGTGACGCCGCGGTGCGGGAACTGACCGAGCGGTTCGATCACGTCGTGCTCGACGAGCTACGGGTGGGGGCGGCCGAGATCGAGGCCGCGCCAGGGAGCCTGGAGCCCGACCTCCGGGCGGCAGTGGAAGCGGCGGCCGAGGGCATCGAAGACTTCCATCGCCACCAGCTGACCGATGAGCGGCCCTACGAGCGGGACGGCATCGTGATCGAGGAGCGCCACCAGCCGGTGGACCGCGCCGGCTGCTACGTGCCGGGCGGGCGGGCGGTCTACCCGAGCACGGTGCTGATGACCGCCATCCCGGCGCGGGTGGCAGGCGTGAGGGGCGTCGCCGTGTGCGTCCCCCCCGACTCCTCGGGCCGGGTTCCCGTGGTGACCCTCGCCGCGGCGGCCATCGCCGGGGTGGACGAGGTGTACCGCATCGGCGGCGCCCAGGCCATCGGCGCTCTTGCCTTTGGAACGGAGTCGGTTCCCGCGGTTGATGTCATCGTCGGGCCGGGCAACGTCTATGTGGCCTTGGCCAAGCGGGAGGTGGCCGGCATCGTCGGTGTGCCTTCGGCCTTCGCGGGGCCCTCCGAGGTGGTGGTCGTCGCCGACGACTCCACCGACCCCGCTCTGGCCGCGGTCGACGTGATCCTCCAGGCCGAGCATGGCCCCGGCGGCCGAGCCTGGCTGGTCACCTGGTCCGAATCGGCGGCCGACGCCATCACTGCGGAGATCGAGGCGCAAGTGGATCGAGCACCGCGACGTGACGACATCCGGGCCACCTTCGAGGGCGGGGGCCACGTCGTGGTGTGCGAGGGACCGGAGCAAGCAGCCGAGGTCGTGAACCTCGTCGCTCCGGAGCACCTCGAGCTGCTCAACGAAGACCCACGTTCGCTGCTGTCCCTGATCCGCCACGCCGGCGCGGTGTTCTGCGGCCCGTGGGCTCCGGCGTCGGTCGGGGACTACATCGCCGGTCCCAGCCACGTGCTGCCCACCGCGGGCTCGGCCAGGTTCTCGGGCGCGCTGACCGTGGCCGACTTCCAGAAGGACATGCACGTCATCACCCTCGACGAGGCTGCGTTGGCCAAGGTCGCACCGCACGTGGAGGCGCTCGCCACGGCCGAAGGGCTGTTCGCCCACGCCGAATCGGTGCGCCGCCGGCGCATGAGTTGACCCCGCTCATGGGCCGCATCGCGCCGCGCGACGACGTCGCGCTCATGGAGGGGTACCACTCGCCGCAGGTGGAGGTGGACGTGCGGCTGAACACCAACGAGTCCCCGGCCTCGCCACCCGCCGCCTGGCAAGCGGCCCTGGCCGAGGAGGTCGGCCGGATCGAGTGGCACCGCTACCCGGATCGTGATGCTCGTCAGCTGCGGGAGCGGATCGCCGCGCTGCACGGCGTAGGCCCCGAGTCGGTCTTCGCGGCCAACGGATCCAACGAGGTGTTGCAGACGTTGTGCCTCACCTACGGTGGCCACGGTCGGGTGGCCGCGGTGTTCGAGCCGACCTACGCCCTGCACAGCCACATCGCCCGGCTCAGCGGCACGGCGGTGGCGGTCGGTGCCCGGACCGACGACTTCGCCCTCGATCTCGACGAGATGCGCCGCGTGCTCGGCCACCACCAGCCCGCGATCACGTTCCTGTGCTCACCGAACAACCCGACCGGGCTGGCCGAGAGCGAGGCCACCGTTCGAGAGGTGCTGAGCGCTGCGCCGGGTCTGGTCGTGGTGGACGAGGCGTACGGGCAGTTCGCGCCGTGGTCGGCGCTGGAGCTGGTCGACGAAGACGTGCCGCTGGTCGTCACCCGCACCTACTCCAAGACGTGGTCGATGGCCGCCGCCCGCCTCGGTTACCTCGTCGGTCCGGGCTGGGTGGTCGAAGAGTTGGACAAGGTGGTCCTGCCCTACCACCTGGACTCGCTGAAGCAGGCCGCCGGGCGGCTGGCCTTGGAGTTCACCGAGCACATGGAGGCGCGCGTGGCCGAATTGGTGGAGGAGCGGGGCCGGATGATCGCCGCGCTGTCCGACCTCCCGGTCGACGTGTGGCCGTCGGCCGCGAACTTCGTGCTGTTCCGCCCGCGTTCGGTTGACGGCGACGATGTCTGGCAGCGCCTGCTGGAACACTCGGTGCTGGTGCGGAACTGCGCGTCGTGGCCCCGCCTCGAGGGCTGTCTGAGAGTCACCATCGGTACCCGAACCGAGGACGACCGTTTCCTCGCTGCGCTGACCGAGGTCTTGTCGTGAGTCGGAACGCTCGGCGCGAGCGCGTCACCCGCGAGACGTCGGTCGTGGTGGAGCTCGACGTGGACGGGCCGAACGGCACCGTCGAGGCGTCCACCGGGCTGCCTTTCTTCGACCACATGCTCGACCAAGTCGGTCGCCATGGAGGCTTCGACCTGTCGGTGCAGGCCACCGGTGACCTGCACGTCGACGGGCACCACACGGTGGAAGACGTTGGCATCCTCTTCGGCGAGACGTTCGCCGAGGCGCTCGGCGACCGGGCCGGGGTGCGCCGGTTCGCCAGCGGGCTGTTCCCACTCGACGAAGCGCTCGTCGAGGTGGCCCTCGACCTGTCCGGGCGGCCGTTCGTGCTGTGGGACGTGCCGTTCGGCGAGGTCCTGCCGCTGGGCAACCCACCGTTCAACCCGGAGATGGCCGGCCACTTCTGGGAGTCCTTCGCCACCTCAGCGAAGCTCACGTTGCACGTGACGCGGCGGTCGGGCACCAACACCCACCACGTGGTCGAGGCTGCGTTCAAAGGAGTGGCCCGCTGCCTGCGTGACTCGGTGCGGGTGGAGGGCAGCGCGGTGCCGTCGACCAAGGGCTCGCTCTGATGGCTGGCGACCCCGGCGACCGGCCGCTGGTGGCGGTGCTCGATTACGGCATCGGCAACCTCCGTTCGGCCCAGAAGGCCCTGGAGAAGGTCGGAGCAGACGCCCGTCTCACCGCCGACCACGGCCTGATCGCCGACGCCGCGGGTGTCGTGCTGCCGGGGGTGGGTGCGTTCGGTCCGTGCATGGCCGCGCTGCGAGAGGCCCGCCTCGACCACGATGCGGTGGAGGCGATCGGCGCCGACCGGCCGTTCCTGGGGGTGTGCATCGGCATGCAGATGCTGTTCGACGGTTCCGCCGAAAGCCCGGGCGTGGATGGGCTCGGCGTGCTGCCGGGCCGGGTCTGCCGGCTTCCGAACGGTGTGAAGCACCCGCAGATGCAGTGGAACGTGCTCGACGTGAGCCGGCCGTGCGCGTTGCTCAGCGGGCTGGTGGAACCGACCTGGGTCTACTTCGTCCACTCCTACGCGGCCCACGCCGATCCGGCTGACGTGGTGGCCACCTGCGACTACGGCGGTCCGGTCACCGCCGTGGTCGGAAGGGACCGGTTGTGGGCCACCCAGTTCCACCCGGAGAAGTCCAGCCACGCCGGCCTGGCGCTGCTGGCCAACTTCGTGGGGCTGTGCGCAACGACGCGATGATGCAGCTCTACCCGGCGATCGACCTCCGCGACGGGCGCTGCGTCCGGCTGTACCAAGGCGACTTCGCTCAGGAGACCACCTACGGCGACGATCCGGTGGCCCAGGCTGAGGCGTTCGCCGCGGCTGGCAGTGGCTGGATCCATGTGGTCGATCTCGACGCGGCCCGCACCGGTCAGCCGCACAACCGGACCGTGATCGCGGCGATCGCCGCGACGACGGGCGCACGCGTCCAGTGCGGCGGCGGGGTACGGGACGACGCAGCGGCCGACGCGCTCTTCGATGTCGGCGTAGCCCGAGTGGTGGTCGGCACCGCCGCCTTGGAACAGCCGGCGTGGGCGAGACAGTTGGCGGCGCGGTGCCCGGGCCGGGTCGCCCTCGCTCTGGACGTGCGGGGCGATGAGGTGGCCGTGCGAGGGTGGGCGGAGGGATCAGGGCGGACGTTGCCGGACGTGGTGCGCGACATGGGCGGCGCCGGGTTCGACGTGTTGATCGTCACCCAGATCGATCGGGACGGGGTCGGTGCCGGTCCGGACATCGATCTGTACCAACGGCTCCTCGAGTCCACCGAGATGGACGTGATCGCATCCGGTGGAGTCGGCACGCTCGACCATCTCCGCCTGCTCGCCGCGCTCGACGTGGGGGGACGCCGATTGGCTGGGGTGATCGTCGGTCGAGCGCTCTATGACGGGTCGTTCACGGTCGCCGATGCGCGGGCCGCGCTCGCACAGGCCTGATCCAGCACCGGCACGACGAGAGGCACAACGGGTCGGGCGAGCGCGAGCTCCGCGTCACCGGCGTGAGGTCAGCCGGCCGGGCTGTTCCAACTGGCCACCGCGGCCACTCCTCGCTCATGCCCGAGCGCCGACACGGTGGCCGGGTCGAGCAGGAGCCGCCGGCCTTCGATCGGGGCCAGGCCCAGCCAGCGGGCCGCCAGCACCCTGAGGAGGTGGCCGTGGGCCACGAGGAGCACGTCGCCGTCGACATCACGGCAGCGCTGGAGCACCCGATCGGCGCGGACACCGATCGCCGCCAGGCTCTCGCCACCCGGGCAGGGATGGGTCCACACCGTCCAACCTGGGACCGATTTCTGGATCTCGACGGTGGTCAGCCCCTCGTAGTCGCCGTAGTCCCACTCGTCGAGGTCCGCGTCGACCTCGGCCACCTGGCCCGGAAGGGCGAGCCGACAGGTGTCGGACGCTCTGGAACGGGGGCTGGTGAGGACCCGGACGAACCGGTAGCCGGCCAGCGCAGGTTCGAGCGCCGAGGCCTGACCTCGACCGACGTCATTGAGCGCCACGTCGGTGCGGCCCGTGTGCCGGCCGGTGGCACTCCACTCGGTCTGTCCGTGGCGAACCAGCACGATCCGGCAGTCGGGGGTCTCGTGGTCGCCTGGCATCAGGTGAGTCTGGTTCACCGGCACAGCTGCGACGGCGCATCAGGCTGCGGCGGTACGGTCGGATCGTGCGCACAGCCCGGGTCATCCCCTGCCTCGACGTCACCGAGGGTCGAGTGGTGAAGGGGATCAACTTCGTGGGTCTGAGAGATGCCGGGGATCCGGTTGAGCTGGCGGCTCGCTACGACGCCGAGGGCGCCGACGAGCTCGTCTTCTTGGACATCACGGCCAGCTCCGATGCCCGAGACACGATGGTCGATGTGGTGTCACGCACCGCAGAGCAGGTGTTCATCCCGTTCACCGTCGGCGGCGGGATCCGCTCGGTGGACGATGCCCGCCGAATGCTGCGGGCCGGCGCCGACAAGGTTTCGGTCAACACCTCGGCCGTCGAGCGGCCTGAGCTGATAGCGGAGATCGCCGAGGAGTTCGGCGCGCAGTGCGCGGTGGTGGCGGTCGATGCCCGGCGGCGGGATCCGTCTGATGCCGGAGCCGGTTGGGAGGTCTTCGTGCACGGCGGCCGGACCCGCACCGGGCGCGACGCCCTCGACTGGGCGGGCGAGGCCGAGCGGCTCGGCGCCGGCGAGATCCTGCTGACATCCATGGACCGCGACGGCACCCGCGACGGGTTCGACCTTGAGCTGACCGCCGCGGTCGCCGCGACGGTCGACGTACCGGTCATCGCCAGCGGCGGGGTCGGCACCCTCGACCATCTCGCCGACGGGATCGAAGGGGGCGCCGACGCCGTGCTGGCCGCGTCGATCTTCCACTTCGGCCAGTTCACGGTGGCCGAAGCCAAGGCGGTGCTGGCCGGACGCGGCATCTCGGTCCGACCGGTCGCCTGAGCCGGGCCGTCACGTACCGGTGGGCGGTGGCCAGAGGTCAGTTGCCGTAGACGCCGGCCCGGCTCCGATGATCCGACCGGAGACGTGGGTATCGCCGATATCAGGCAGTACCTGCCGAGCGCGATGCCTCGAGGCCAGTGCCGTAGTCGCGGTTGCTCCGGCAACGATGGATAAGTTCCTTACCTGCCTCCCCAGCGGAGAACCCGTGCGCCACACCATCGACGAAACCCGCGCCCTCTTGCTCGACACCGGGCTCCGCCTGCTGAAGGAGCGTGGGCTGTTCGTCGGCGTCACCCACGTGCGGCTCAGCGAGGTGGTGGCCGAGGCGGGGATGACCACCGGTGCGGCCTACCGCTGTTGGGACGACCAGGAGGCGTTCCACCGCGATCTTGCTCTGGCCGCCGTCCGCTTCCGAGATCACGGCTCGATCGACGCCACGGTCCAGCGCATCCGGAGCCTCGTCGATGACCATGCGCCGCTGGCTGAGGTACTGCGCACCGGGGCCGAAGCCAACCTGCACCGGTACCCCGAAGATGCCGGGTTCCTGATCACCATCCCTTTGCGCATGACGTCCCCGACCGATCCGGAATTGGCCCAAGCCAGTAGCGAGCGTCACCACGAGGCGATGACATCCTTCGCCAGCTTGTACGACGCCCTGCTGGGGGTCTACGGACGTCGGATGCGGGCGCCCCGCACCACCATGCACCTCGCCGAGACGCTGGGCGCCCTTTCGGAGGGCTTCGCCATCCAGATGCTCAGTGGCGAGACCCACCCGCACGTGCGCCGCGAGGACATCGGCGAAGACGTCGGCAGTGACTGGACCCTGCTGGGTCTGGCCGTCGAGGCGATCGTCGAGCGGTACACCGAACCCATCGACTCGACCGGTTCGGCGGCTGTGCCCTGAGGCGCGGTTCGGCTCGAAGCGGACCCATGGCCAACCCGCTCCGGGCCGGCACATGACCCACCTACGATGCCCGGCCATGGCCGCCATGCCCGTCGCGACGCCGATCCCGATCACCGAAGAAGAGCTGGCCACGGTCCGCTTCGACACCGACGGCCTCGTCCCGGCGATCGTGCAGGAGGAGTCGACCGGCCGTGTCCTGATGATGGCGTGGATGAACGAGCCCACGCTGCGACGCACGCTGGCCGAAGGCCGCACGGTGTTCTGGAGCCGCTCCCGGGGCGAGCAGTGGCGCAAGGGCGACACGTCGGGCGATCACCAATTCGTCCGGCAGGCGTTTTACGATTGCGATGGCGACACCTTGTTGTTCGTCGTCGAACAAGCGGGTCGAGGCGCGTGCCACACCGGCGAACGGTCCTGCTTCTACCGGGCGTTCGGTTCTCGATCTTGAGTGGGCCGAGCGGGATCCAGCCGAACCGCGACGAGTTCCGGGCGTTGGCGCGACGGCACACGGTGGTGCCCGTGTGGCAGGAACTGCTGGCCGACCTGATCACGCCGGTCGCCGCGTTCGCCCGGCTCACCCGCGACGGTGAACCAGGCTTCCTGCTCGAATCGGTGGAGCGCGGTGAGCGATGGAGCCGGTGGTCGTTCGTAGGCCGCCGAGCCGCGGCGAACCTGGTCGCTCGCGCCGGCCGGCCCATCGAGATCACCGGCGGTCAGCTCCCGGTCGACATTCCCCTCGACCGTGGGATCCTCGCTGCGGTCGAGGCGCTGCTGGACACCTACCGTTCGCCGACCGGCCTCAACCTTCCGCCGTTCCACGGCGGCCTGGTCGGTTACCTGGGCTACGACGTGGTGCGCGAGGTCGAGCAGCTGCCCGACGTGCCGCCCGACGACCAAGGCCTCCCGGACGCCATCCTCTCGATCGTCGGTGAGCTGGCCGCCTTCGACCACTGGCGGCAGCGGGTGACGCTCATCTCCAACGCCTACGTGTTCGGTGAGCCGACTGATGCCCAGCTCGATGCTCTCTACGGGGACGCGATCGATCGCCTCAACCAGTTGGCCCTCGATGGCGCTTCGCCCCTCGACGAGCCGCTGGTCGCGCCACCTGGGCCCGACGATCCGCTCGCCGACTTTCGCACCAACCTCGGGCCGGCGGCGTTCGCGTCCGCGGTGGAGGTCGCTCGTGAGCACATCCTCGCCGGCGACATCTTCCAGGTCGTCCTGTCGCAACGATTCGACGTCGACCTCCAGGCCGATCCGTTCGACGCCTACCGGGTGCTGCGCCAGGTCAACCCGAGCCCGTACATGTACCTGATACGTCATCCCGAAATCAGCCTGGTGGGCGCCTCACCCGAGACGATGGTGCAGCTCCGCGACGGCACGGTCATCTCTCGCCCGATCGCCGGTACGCGCTATCGAGGTCGCACAGACGATGACGATCGCCGGCTCGGCGCAGAGCTGCTGGAGCACCCGAAGGAGGTGGCCGAGCACATCATGTTGGTCGACCTGGCCCGCAACGACGTTGGTCGGGTGGTGCGCTTCGGCAGTGCGAAGGTCGACGAGATGATGGTCCTCGAGCGCTTCAGCCATGTGATGCACCTCACATCTCAGGTGTCGGGCAGGCTGGCCGACGGGCTCGGACCGATCGACGTGCTGCGAGCCACGCTGCCGGCTGGGACCATGACCGGTGCTCCGAAGGTGCGGGCCATGCAGATCATCGACGCGCTGGAGCCGACCAAGCGTGGCCCCTATGCCGGCGTCGTCGGCTACCTCGACTTCAGCGGCAACATCGACACGGCCATCGCCATCCGCACCATGGTGTGCCTGCCGGATGGGCGGGCCTCGATCCAGGCCGGCGCCGGCATCGTCTATGACAGCGAGCCGTCCACTGAAGACCTCGAGTGCCACAACAAGGCCCGGGCGCTGCTGGCCACCATCCCGGCGGCGCGCCGGATGACCGCGGCGCGCCTCGCCGCCGTGCGTCGCTGAGCGTCGCGGCGCGCCGCGGAGCGGCCACACTGGCACCATGACCGACGCCTTCGTCGCCCCGATCTGCCGCGACGTCGTCGTGGCCACCGGCCCTGAGACCGTCACGTTCCTGCAAGGGCAGCTGAGCCAGGACATCGCCGCGATAGCCGTCGGTGGCTCGGCCTGGTCCCTCCTGCTCCAGCCACAGGGAAAAGTCGACGCGTGGGTGCGGGTTCACCGGGCCGGTGAGGCGGAGATCCGCCTCGACGTCGACGCCGGATCCGGCGCCGAGGTGGTCACCCGGCTGGAAAGGTTCAAGCTGAGGACCCGCTGCGAGCTCTCGCTCGACCCCGCCGTGCCGACGGTTGCCGTGCGGGGCACCACCATCGCCCGCGGTTTGGCCTGCGGTTGGCCGGACGTCGACGGCGTGGACGTGGTCGGAGCAGAGCCCGACGACCTGGACCTCGACGACGGTGTGCTGCTCTACGACGATGCCGCGTTCGAGGCCGAGCGGATCCGCTGCGGCGTCCCTCGCATGGGCGCCGAGATCACCCCTGAGACGATCCCCGCCGAGCTGGGGGACTGGCTCGTGCGATCCTCGGTCAGTTTCACCAAAGGCTGCTTCACCGGCCAGGAGCTGGTCGCCCGGATCGACAGCCGTGGTGGCAACGTTCCCCGTCACCTCCGGGTGTTCACCAGCACGGACCTGCCGCCGGCACCGGGTACCGAGATCTCAGTGGACGGCGACGGCGGTGACGATGACCGCGGCGGCAAGGTGGTCGGCAGGGTCACCAGCGCGGCCATCGGCGCGTGGGGTGACGTGGTCGGTCTGGCGTTCATCCACCGCTCCCAGACGCCCCCGTTCGACGCCACTGCGGCTGGCCGATCGGTTCACTTCTCCGCTTCCCGTCCGGAGCCGTGACCGCCGGCGACCGCCGGGAACCGCACCACCATGCGGGTGCCCCGGCCATCAGGGGAGATCGGGGACTCGGCGTCCACCGCCCCGCCCATAGCCACCGCCAGCTCGCGCACGATGGCCAGCCCGAGCCCCGAACCCGACTCCTTGCGCACCGGTCGATGCCGGGCAACGTAGAGCCGCTCGAACACGTAGGGAAGATCGTCGGCGGCGATGCCTGGACCGTCGTCGGCCACCGCGATGGCCACGCCATCCGGAAACCCGATGGTCCCCACCCGGACCGATCCGATGGCGTACTTCAACGCGTTCTCGGCCAGGTTGGCCACCACCTGGGCCAGCCGGTCCGGATCGACCCGAGCGATGCCGCGGGCGGGATCCTCGTCGACGGTCAGCGCCACGCCGGCAGCCTCGGCTTCGCGGCGGAAGCCTTCGGCGGTGTCGGTGACGACTTCGTTGACCTCGATCGGTCGGATGTCGAAGGAGAAGCGCTGGGCATCGAGCTTGGCCAGGTCGAGCAGATCCCGCACCAGCCGTTCGAGGCGCCGTGACTCCGACAGGATGACACCCGCCGCCGCGGCATGATCCGGAGCGGTGCCGTCGCTGATCGCCTCGGCGTACCCGCGGATGGACGTCAACGGCGTGCGTAGGTCGTGGGACACCGACAGCAGGAACTGACGCTCCAGCCCGCGGGATCGCTCCAGGCCCTCGGCCATCGTGTTGATTGACCGGGCCAGGTCGGCCAACTCGTCTCGGGCGTTCGGGCCGGGTTCGGGCACGCGGGTCGACAGGTCGCCGGCCGCGATGCGGTGGGTGGCGACCTCGGCCCGTCGCAACGGACGGGTGAGGCTGCCGCTCAGCCACACTGCCACCAGCGCTCCGATGGCCAACGTGACGCCGGCGGCCACGACGAACCACCGGCCGGGCAGGCGCCGGCTCTCCACGGGTCGGGTCAGCACGGCGACGATGACGCTGTTCGGACGCACCTCCGGAGCCATGGCGTAGACGAGCTGACCGTGACTGCCGCTCAGCGTCTGGCCGGCACGCAGTCGCCCGACACGGAGGTCCGCCCGATCTACGCCATCCGGGAGTTGACCGATCACCCGGCCGCGGGCGCCGATCACCAGGAACGCGATGCCCTTCACCCGGAGCCCGGCCACCACCTGTTTGAACCGCGGGAGCTGACGGGACCGCCCGGAGGCGTCGAGCGCCACAAGGCTGACGACTGCCTGAGCTTCGGACCGCAACGAGCTCACCGTCTCCTTGCGGGCTCCGGTCCGTTCGAGCAGGAACGTGCCCAGCCCGGCCAGGATCAGAGCGGCGGCGACGGTGCCGAGGATGGCGAGGGAGATGCGGCGCTGCACGGCCGGTCAGCTCGTCGCGGCGCGGAGCCGGCTGGCGCTGGCGGCCCCCCCGGTTGCGCGGTTGGCGAGCCCGCGAGCCCACTGCGCAACCGCCGTCGAAGCGCCGCAGCGAAGCGAGGGCCTTCGATGGGACCAGGCGGCGTGCGCCGGAGGCGCGCCAGGGGAGCCGGCGGCAACTGAACCAGAGTGGGGACGGACATCATGAAGGAGGCCGTTCACGGCACAAGTTCTCATCCGAGCCGGTACCCGACGCCCCACACGGTGGCCAACGGCAGGCCGTCACCCAGCTTCTTGCGGAGCTGGCGGACGTGCACATCGACCGTGCGGTCGTCGCCGTACCAGTCCGCCCCCCACACCCCGTCGAGCAGCTGCCGCCGGCTGAGGGCCAGGCCCTGATGGGCCGCGAGGTAGTGCAACAGGTCGAACTCGCGAGCGGCCAGCGGCACGGCCTCACCGTTCGACCGGGCTTCGCGACGTCCGGTGTCGATCTCCACCGCCCCGGCCACCAGGACCGGCGAGTCGCGCTTGGAGCCCTCGGACCGACGCAGGATGGCCTTGACCCGGGCCACCAGCTCCCGTGGGGAGAACGGCTTGGTCACGTAGTCGTCGGCGCCCATCTCGAGGCCGAGCACCCGGTCGATCTCGCCGTCGCGGGCGGTCAGCATGATGATCGGCACATCGGTGGTGGTGCGAAGGCGGCGGCAGACGTCGAGGCCGTCCATGCCGCCGGGAAGCCCGACGTCGAGGATCACCAACTTGGGATGGCGGTCCCGGACGTGTTCCAGGCCGCGCTGGCCGTTGGTGGCCTGGTACACCCGGAACCCTGCCTCTCGCAGGTAGAGGTCGACGAGGTCGGCGATGTTCGGGTCGTCCTCGACCAGCACGATGGGTGTGGGATCGGAGGGCACGGTCGGGAATCGTCGCGCTGATTGATGAGGAAACGGTGAGCACCCACCCGCCGGACCCCGGATGATGGCTTTGATGGTCGCCGTAGCATCGCCTCGATGAACCACTACGAGGTTCTCGGCGTGCCCATGGGCGCCGACCCGGCCGAGATCCGCCGGGCCTACCTGCGCCTCGCTCGTCGGCACCACCCCGACCGCAATGTCGGCGCCGATGCCGCCACCCAGCGTCGCGCTCGGAACAAGATAGGCGAGGTCAACGCGGCGTGGGAGGTGCTCGGCGATCCGGTCCGCCGTCGCCGCTACGACCAAGATGTGCGGCGGGGCACCACAGCTGCCGGTCGAACCACCGCGGCCGGGCACGCGGGAGCGGCTGACGACCGGCGGCCGGGTGAGGGTTGGCACCCTCGAACCGCTGACCGCGGCTGGATGGCGGACTTCGAAGCGTGGCGCAACGAGAGCGACGAGCTTCCGCCCGACGAGCCGTTCACCGGGCGAGGTCCTGCTCGCCGGAACAGGCTGATGATCGCCCCGGTCGCCATCTTCGCCCTGGCCGTGGCCGCGGGCTGTGTGGGCCTGGCCCTGCAGGCCCGCACGTTGCTGGCCCTGGCATTGCTGGGGGTCGTGGTGTCCGGTGCCCTGTTCGTCATGCTGCCGATCATCTTCATGAGCCGCGGCCGGAACGACGAATGAGCGCCACCTACCTGGACCGGATCATGTCGGCCCACCGCGCCGCGGCGGCCGAGGACCCCCGATCGTTCGAGGCGACGTTGGCCGCCGCCCGAGCGGTGGAAGCACCCGTCCGGGGGTTCGCCGCGGCCCTGGGCCGATCTGATCGGCTAGACGTCGTCGCCGAGGTGAAGCGGCGGTCGCCATCGAGAGGAGACCTGCGGATCGACGTCGACCCGGGCGCGCTGGCATCGGCCTATGCCTCCGGCGGAGCGACCTGCCTGTCGGTCCTCACCGATGCGGAGTTCTTCGGCGGATCGGCCGACGATCTTCGAGCGGCCCGTGCTGCCTGCGCGCTGCCGGTGTTGCGCAAGGACTTCACCGTCTCGCCCGCCGACGTGTGCGACGCGCGGCTCATGGGCGCCGACGCAGTGTTGTTGATCGCGGCGGCGCTCGACGACGACGAGCTCCGCCGGCTTCGCGCCTTGGCAGGCGACCTCGATCTGGACGCGCTGGTGGAGGTCCACGACGAGGCGGAGCTGGAACGGGCGCTGGCGATCGGCGCGGTGCTGGTCGGGGTGAACCAGCGTGACCTGACGACGTTCGCGGTGGACAGCGACCGGGCCCTGCGGATGGCCGGAGCCATGCCCGACCACGTCATCCGGATCGCCGAATCAGGCGTGCGCGGCGCCGAGGACGCCCAGCGCCTGGCCGACGCCGGCTACCACGCCGTGCTGGTGGGGGAGTCCCTCGTCACCGCGGACGATCCGGCCGGAGCGGTCGGCGCGCTCCGGGTCGAACGCCGAGCCGGAGGTTCCGCCGCGGCGCAAGTTGATGAGCTCCCGCGCCGATGAGCACCAGAGCTGGAGCCACGGACCCGTAGCATCGCTGCGTGTTCGTCAAGATCTGCGGGATCACCCGTGAGGAGGATGCGCTCCTCGCCGTGGCCATGGGCGCCGACGCGGTCGGGTTCATCTTCGCCCCCTCGAAGCGCCAGATAGCGCCCGGGATCGCCGGGGACATCGTGAAGCGCCTGCCGCCCGAGATCCTCACCGTAGGGGTCTTCCGAGATGAAGCGGCGCAACGGGTGGTCGAGATCGTCAACACCGCCGGGCTGCGGGCCGCTCAGCTACACGGCCACGAGTCGCCCAACTCCACCCGCTGGGTCCGCACCCGGCTGCCGTTCGTCATCCAGGGCTTCACCGCAGGTGATCCCAGCCTCGACCGGGCCGATGACTACGGCGCCGACGCCATCCTGATCGATTCGCCCCGGCCGGGCTCGGGCGAGGTGTTCGACTGGTCGCTGGCCGAGGGCGCCCCCGCCGGTCGGCGGGTCATCATGGCCGGAGGGCTGACGCCGGAGAACGTGACCGACGCCATCCACAGCGTGCTGCCCTGGGGGGTTGACGTGGCCAGCGGGGTCGAGGCCGATGGCGGCGAGCCGGGCCAGAAGGACGCCCGCAAGGTCAAGGCGTTCATCGAGGCGGCTCGGGCGGCTGCTCCGCGCGACCACTACAGCGACCGGGATGCGCCCTATGACTGGATGGAGGACCCGCTCTCGTGAGCCAGCCCTCGGGCGGGTTCATGGCCGAGCCGACCGCAGACGGGCGCTTCGGCGACTTCGGCGGTCGCTTCGTACCGGAGACGTTGATGCCGGCGTGCATCGGGCTGGAGCGGGCCTTCCGTGACGCGTGGGCCGACCCCTCGTTCCGCGCCGAACTCGATGCATTGCTGGCCGACTACGCCGGCCGCCCTTCGCCGCTGACCGAGTGTCACCGCCTGTCCGACCAGCTAGGTCTGCGTCTGCTCCTCAAACGCGAGGACCTGAACCACACCGGCTCCCACAAGATCAACAACGTGCTCGGTCAAGCCCTGTTGACCAAGCGGATGGGCAAGCGGCGCCTGGTGGCCGAGACCGGCGCCGGCCAGCACGGGGTGGCCACGGCCACGGCGGCGGCCCTGATGGGTTTCGAGTGCGTCGTCTACATGGGCGACGTCGACATGGACCGCCAGGCGCTCAACGTCTTCCGGATGCGCCTGCTCGGCGCCGAGGTCCGGCCAGCCTCCTCGGGCAGCCGGACGCTCAAGGACGCGGTGAACGAGGCCATGCGGGACTGGGTGGCCACCGTGGAGGACACCCACTACTGCCTGGGCTCGGTCATGGGGCCCCACCCCTACCCGTGGATGGTCCGGGAACTGCACAGGGTCATCGGCGACGAGGCTCGGGCCCAGTGCCACGCGCTGCTCGACGGCGCTGCTCCCGACCTGGTCGTGGCCTGCGTGGGCGGAGGCTCCAACGCGGCGGGCATCTTCTCCGGTTTCGCCGACACCGCGGCCGAACTGGTCGGGGTGGAGCCGGCGGGCGGAGCAGCGATCGGCCGCGGCGTCCCCGGTGTCGTCCATGGCATGAAGTCGTTCCTGATGCAGGACGAGTTCGGCCAGGTGCTCGAAGCGCAATCGGTGTCCGCCGGGCTCGACTACCCCGGCGTCGGTCCGGAGCACGCCCATCTCGCGGACATCGGTCGCGCCGTCTACCACCAGGTCACCGATGCCGAGGTGTTGGCGGCGTTCGCGTCGCTGTCGCGGACCGAGGGCATCATCCCGGCGTTGGAACCGGCGCACGCTTTGGCCTGGGTGCTGCGCGAAGCTCCGTCACTTCAAGGCCGCACCGTGCTGGTGAACCTCTCCGGCCGCGGCGACAAGGACGTGGCCCAGGTGATGGCCCTCATGGAGGGCGATGGTGGTTGACCCCGCGGCGCGGCTGGCCGAGCCACGCGCCAGCGGCGGGCTCGGGCCGTCATTGCGCTCGGCGCGGGACCGAGGGCACAAGCTGCTCGTCCCCTATGTCACCGGCGGTCTCGGCGAGTGGGTCGATGTCGTGCGGGCACTGGCCGACGCCGGTGCTGACGCCATCGAGATCGGCATCCCGTTCTCGGACCCGGTCATGGACGGCCCGACCATCCAGGCTGCATCGGAGCGGGCGCTGGCCGGCGGAGCCACACCGGCTTCGATCCTGACCGAGTTGCGGACAGTCGATGCCGGCGTCCCGCTGGTGGCGATGACTTACTACAACCTGGTGTTCCGGGCCGGCGAGCAGCGCTTCGCCGCATCGCTGGCCGACGCTGGGGTGGCCGGGATCATCCTGCCCGACGCGCCGATGGAGGAGCAGGGGGCGTGGCGCCCGGCGGCCGAGGCGCACGGCATCGACACGGTGCTCTTGGCCGGTCCGATCACGCCCGACGACCGCCTTGCCGCGGTGTGCGAGCAGAGCCGTGGTTTCGTGTACGGCGTGACCCTCATGGGCGTCACCGGCGAGCGGGCAACCCTCGGCGAGGTGGCGGCCACCCTGGCCCGCCGGCTCAAGGCGGCCACCGACCTCCCCGTGGTCATGGGCTTCGGCATCTCAGGGCCGGCCCAGGCCGTCGAAGTGGCCGAGCACGCCGATGGGGTGATCGTGGCATCGGCCATCATGCGTCGATTGTTGGAAGGCGCATCGGTGGAGGACGTGCACCAGTTCGTCTCGGGCCTGCGATCAGCGTTGGACGGTGGGTAGTCCTGCTGATCTAGGCCGGCGTGAACAGGGCCTCGTGGACCACCCAACCGGCCGGGCCCTTGTCCATGTTCAGCTGCAAGCCACCGCCGGCCGCCTTGTACTGACAACCCGACGTCGTGAACTCCCCGGTGTCGCAGCCTCGTTCGACCACCGGGCCGACCGGGACGGCGAACATGGCATCGAGCGCGGCCGGGTCGGTCCCGTGCGACGCGTCGTCCCGGTTGCCGGCCCGCCAGGCGCCGAGCAGGTGGTTGGCTGCAGCGCGTGGCGTGGAGAAGCCGATCGTGAACCGCGTGGTGGGCGGTGTCGTCGGCGGAGGCTCGGTCTTGGCCGGCTGGGCGGTGGTGGTGGAGCGCGGGGCGCTGGTCTGCGATCTGCCTGCGTGGGTGGTGCTCGGGCGGTGCGACGGCTTCGTGCCGGCGCCGCTCCCATCCGATTCGCCCTTGTTGTTGCTGCTGCCGCTGCACGCAGCAACGGCCAGCAACCCCGGCAGCAGCAACGTCCACATCAGCCGCCGCAACCCGTTCACGCGGCTATGTCCAGGCGTTGATGCAGGAACGCCACGGTGCGGGTCCAGGCCAGGTCGGCAGCCTGCTCGACAAACGCTGCGGGGCGGTCGTCTTCGAAGAACCAGTGCCCGGTTCCCGGGTAGCGGTGGAACTGGACGTCGTGGCCGAGCAAGCGGAGATGGGCGTACATCTCGGCGATCGTGTCGTCCTCGACGAACTCGTCGTGTTCGGCGAAGTGGCCCTGGAACGCCGCGGTCGCCAGCGCGAAGTCGATGTCCTGGCTGCCATAGAACGCGCTGACCGCGGCGACATGGTCAGGGGCGCGGGCCGCAGCCCACAGCGCCCACGATGCTCCCATCGAGAAACCGAGGATCCCGACGGGCCCGCCCAGAGTCGCCGGCCAGGACCGCAAGGTGGCGGCGCTGGCCATGACGATGTTGGCCGTCACGTTCGGGTCGGTGGAGGCCAAGAGTGTCTCGGCTTCGTCCGGGAGCTCCGCGGTACGTCCCTCACCGTGCAGATCGGGCGCCAAGGCCACGAAGCCTTCGTCGGCCAACCGGTCACAGACTCGACGGAAGAACGGCGTCAAGCCCCACCAGGAGTGCAACACGAGCACCCCGGGACCCGAGCCGGAATCGGGTGTCACCAGGTACCCGGTGCCGGCAGGATGGGCAGAGGTCGGCATGCAAGTGACCGTACCGGCCGGACCGATCGTGCCTGGGTCGGCGCCGCTACCGTTCCGGCCCGTGTCGCTCGCCGGCCGGTTCGACGGTTGCCCACTGTGCGAGGCAGCCCGGATCACGCCCTGGTTCCACGAGGACGACATCTGCTGGATCGCCGAATGTGAGATCTGCGCCACGCCCATGGTCGTCTGGCGCAGCCACGGCACCGACCCTCCGGCATCGGACCGCGCGCACATGATGGGACGCTTGGCCGCGGTGGCCACGACCCAGCTGGGCGACCACTGGGTGGATGGCGCGATGCGCAACATCCCCGACCACTTCCACGCCCACGCCCGCCCGGCCGGAGGCTTCTTCGGGCCGACGTCGGGCCGCAACCCGTAGGCGCGTACTCTCCCCGCCGTACTGCCCATCCGCGCCGAACGGGCCCCGTTCCCCTTAGTCTCGGCGCCGACGTCCACAGGGAGGACAACCTGACATGAACAAGAGCGAACTGGTCGACGCCATCGCTGAGCGCACCGGAGTCTCCAAGGGAGACGTCGATTCGGCGCTCCGTGGCCTGTTCGAGGTGGTGGCCGGCGTCGTGGCCAAGGGTGGCGAGAAGGTGACCATCCCCGGCTTCGTCTCCTTCGAGCAGAGCCACCGCTCCGCTCGCACAGGCCGCAACCCGGCCACCGGCGAGAGCATCCAGGTGGCGGCCACCGACACGGTGAAGGTGTCGGCCGGCTCCAAGCTCAAGGCGATCGCCGCCGGCAAGGAGCCGGCGCCCGGCTGAGCGCTGCGGATCTCCCGATCGGCCCGGCAACGCGGCCGGGCCGATCGGGCCAAAGCGGGACACCATTGATCTGATCGTGACTACCGTTGGGCCGATGGCTGCACCCCCTGAACCGGGGTCGAGAGCTCCGGCGTTCAACCTCGGCGACCAGCACGGCGACAAGATCCGCCTGGCCAGCTTCAAGGGCCGCGATGTGCTCGTGTACTTCTACCCGAAGGCCGACACGCCCGGATGCACCACCCAAGCCTGTGGTCTGCGCGACATCGCCAACCAGATCGGCGACACGGTCGTGGTCGGCATCAGCCCCGATCCGCCGGACAAGCTGGCCAAGTTCGACCAGAAGTACGGGCTCGAGTTCGCCCTCCTGTCCGATCCCGACCATGCGGTGGCTGACGCCTACGGCGTGTGGGGCGCCAAGAGCATGTACGGCAAGACCTACCAGGGCGTGATCCGTTCGGCGTTCTTGGTCGACAAGTCAGGCAAGGTCGCCCAGGCCTGGCCGAAGATCAGCCCCAAGGACACACCCACCAAGCTGCTGGCCGCCCTCGCCGCCCGCTGAGCAGCGTGCTCAGCCCGGGTTCGATCGGCCTCCGGGCGGTTCGGCCAACTCGGGCGAGCGCCGCTCGTGGTGGGCCAGCGCCCGGTTGCGCAGGGCGGTGATCCCGCTGGCCAGCCCGGCGAGCACGAGCAGCCGGCGGATGGGCCGGCGGCGCCGCGAACGCCTGCGGAGCGCCATGACGCCGAGACTACGCTGCCCACGCTGGCCCGGATGGTGGAATCGGCAGACACGGTGGACTCAAAATCCATTGCCCGAGAGGGCGTGCGGGTTCAAGTCCCGCTCCGGGCACCATCTCCGGTTTCCTCCCCGGCTGTCCGCTCGGAGTGCGTCCTCAGTGCGTCCACTACTTGGCGGGCCAGCGGGTGGTCCGGGAGGTCGTCGATCGGCTGAGGGAGGGCCAGGCACCAGTTGGGCCACTGGTCGACGGTGCCGGGCATGTTCGGGCGTTCCTCGACGGCCAGCATGTCGTCCAACGTGGCGGTCACCACCATCGACGGGGCGCCGGCCAGCCTTCGGTGGATCGCCGCCACCACCTGGTCGACCGGCGTCGTCGCGTCGGCGCCGGTGAGCATCTCGAGATGGGCCCGCCACCCGGCGACGCCCTCCTCATTGGGATGGAGGCCGAGGCGGCGTTGGGCGTCGAGGTCCGAACCGGACCACAGGCCGGCCACCGTGGGCAGGTCGTGGGTGGTGAGCGCAGCCAACGCCTGCTCGGGGTACTCCTCGGGACCGCCCGGCTCGAACCAGACCAGCCGGTAGGCCAGGACCCCGGCGGCGCCCAGCTGCGCTCGGACCTCGGCTTCCACCGTGCCGAGATCCTCGCCCACCACGAACGCACCAGCCAGCACGCTCTCCAAGGCGATGATGTCGAGCAGCTCACGGCGGGCGAAGCGCACATAGGTACCGGCGGAAGGATCAGCCCCTGCGGGGATCCAGAACATTCGGAACAGCCCCATCACGTGGTCGATCCGGATGCCCCTGGCCTGGCGCATCCCGGCTCGGATGGTGCGGATGAACGGCTCGTACCCGGCCTCGCGCAAGCGCCATGGGATGAACGGGGGCAACCCCCAGTCCTGGCCCTGGGTGTTGAACACGTCCGGTGGAGCGCCGATCTGCATGTCGAAGGCGAGCACGTCCTGGTCGCTCCACGCGTCAGCGCCCCGCGGGTCGATGCCGACGGCGAGGTCAGCGATCAAGTAGTCAGCCGAGCCGGCGGCCGACAGTTGCTGATCGAGCAGCCATTGCAGCCATTGGTGGAAGCGGACCCGGTCCGCGTTGTCCGCCGCGAACGCCGCCACCTCGGGTCGCTGCGGCGACCGATGCGCGGCCGGCCAGTCGCGCCAGCCTGATCCGTGGTGCTCGACCAGTGCACAGAACGTGGCGAACTCGGCCAGGTCCGGACCGCCATGTTCGACGAAGCGGTCGAAGGCCGGATCGCCGGGGAACCGACGCCACAGACGGCCGAACGCCTCAAGCTTCAGGGCATGGATCGCGTCGCGGTCGATCCGGCGATGGTCGTTGAGCGCTCGTCCGGCGGCTGCCAGGGCAGCCAGCTGGTGGTCGCCGGTCGCACCCGGCACGTCCTCCACTCGCAGGTACAGCGGGTTGAACCACCGTCGGCTGCTCGGGTAGTACGGGCTCGCCTCCTGCGGGACGATCGGCATGGCCGCGTGCAAGGGGTTGACGGCCAGCACGCCGGCGCCATGGCCCCTGGCCCACGAGGCCAGCGCCCCGAGATCGGCGAGATCGCCCATGCCCCAGCTGCCCCGCGAACGGGCGGCGTAGAGCTGCACCGCCAACCCCCATTCGCACAGGCCGGCGGGCAGATGGCAACGACCGGGGCTCACGATCAGCCGAGTGGGCCGATCGGCATCCTTCCCCCTGAGCTCGTGGTAGCCGAGCGGAACGTCGGGGGGAAGCGCCTCCCGCACATCGATCTCTGTGCCGTCGGCGAGGGTGAGGACCGCCGGGCCTCGCACCGTCGCCCGGTCGCCGGATCGGACGATGCGAACCGGAGGGTTGGGTGGTGGCTCGACCATGCCGTCGACACCCATGGCCGCGTGCAGTGCGGCAACCGTGGACGGTGGGCTGTTGCGCCACCTTCCGGCCGCGTCGACATACCCGTCGTCGACGCCCCAGGGATCGGTGGCCACGAGCCGCGTGTCTACCCTTCCTGACCGCAACGTGCTCCGTGCCGGCTTCCGTCGTCGCCGGCGGCATCGAGGCTCAACCAGGCCCTGCCTAGACTCCGCGGCATGGCCAGGTCCCTGCTCGAACGAAGGCTGAGCGACCTGTCACAGCGCCTGAAGCGGGTCCGGGCCGATCTCCGCGTCGCCGAGGAGCAGCTGTCCCACTTCACCGACGAGGCCGACGAGGCCCGGCTCCGCGCCTTGGTCTCCGAGACCCCACTGGCCGAACATGAGCACCGAGCCGCGGAGAAGCACGCCGAGGCCATGCGCCGACATCGTCAGGACCTGGGCGCCGAGGTCAACCAGCTCGAGAAGGCCCAGGACGACCTGCTCGACCGTCTCATGGCTGATCGATCCTGACCAACCGCCCGCAACGAGAGGGAGAGCAACGATGCCCACCCGAGTCGTGATCGCCGAGGACGAGGCGATCATCCGCCTCGACCTCAAGGAGACCCTCGAAGAGGAGGGCTATGAGGTCGTGGCCGAGACGGGCCGCGGCGACGAGGCGGTGCAGCTCGTCCGCCAACACGAACCCGACGTGGCCATCCTGGACATCAAGATGCCGGGCCTGGACGGCCTCAGCGCGGCCCGGGAGATCGCCGGCGAGCGCCGCGCCGCGGTCCTGATCCTCACCGCGTTCAGCCAGCGTGACCTGATCGAGAGGGCGCGCGACGCCGGGGCTCTGGCCTATCTCGTCAAGCCGTTCCAGAAGGCCGATCTGCTGCCGGCCATCGAGGTGGCGTTGGGCCGGTTCAGGGAGATGAAGAACCTGCACGACCAGGCCACCAGCCTCGAAGAGCAGCTGGAGACCCGCAAGAGTGTCGATCGAGCCAAAGGCCTGTTGATGGACACCCACGGGTTGCCCGAGGCGGCGGCGTTCGGGTTCATCCAGAAGACGGCCATGCGCGACCGCCAGACCATGCGTTCGGTTGCCCAGCGCGTCCTGGACGGCGAGCTCACGCCGTAACTGGGTTCGCCTTCACTCGGTCGCTTCGCTCCTCGTTCAGGCGAGTTCGTTCGTCGCCGCCTCCGGCAGTGGCCGCGGTGAACGCCGGGGGCTCCGGCGGGATCGCTGCCCCCGGACTCCCCGCCAGGCCGGCGTCACAGGATCGGTTCCGCCCGGGGACGTCTCGTAGGCTCGGGCGGGATGAAGTTCATGCTGGTTGACGGGAACTCGCTCACCTACCGGGCGTTCCACGCCCTCCCGACCGACCTGGTCACCGCTTCGGGCCAGGTCACCAACGCGGTGTACGGCTTCACGTCGATGCTCATCAACCTGCTGCGGGACCACCAACCGGACGCGGTGGCGGTGGCGTTCGATCGGCCTGAGCCGACGTTCCGTCACGAACAGGTCGAGGACTACAAGGCCAACCGCATCGCCGCCCCGGACATCCTGCGCCAGCAGATGGGCCTCGTGCACCAGGTGGTGGACACGCTCGGCATCTGCTCGGTCGAACTGGCCGGCACGGAGGCCGACGACATCATCGCCACCCTGGCCACCCAGGCCCGCGACCGGGGCGACGACGTCTTGATAGTCACCGGCGACCGTGACGCCTACCAGCTCGTCGAGGATCCCCACGTCAAGGTGCTCTACAACCGTCGCGGCGTGTCGGACTACGCGCTCTACGACGAAGCCGGCATCAAGGAACGCACGGGGGTGTCGCCTGCGGAGTACGTGCAGTACGCGGCCTTGCGGGGCGACCCGTCGGACAACCTGCCTGGCGTGCCGGGAGTCGGTGAGAAGACCGCGGCCAAGCTGATCACGACCTACGGCGGGCTCGACGGCACCTTCGCCCACACCGACGACCAGACCCCCAAGCTGCGCCAGAACCTGGTCGAGAACGAGGAGCGGGCGCGACGCAACGCCAAGGTCATGGTGCTGTTGCGCGACGTCGAGCTCAACATCGGTCTGGACGACATCACGCCTCCCCAGCCCCACACCGAAGAAGTTCGACGGCTGTTCGACTTCTTGGAGTTCCGCACGCTGTATGACCGCTTGGCCGAGGCGCTGGCCACCGACCTCGGTGGGGCGTCCTCGGACGCTGATGTGCTCGAGGCCGAGGTCACCCGCGTGGCGCAACCGGCCGATGCGATCGCCATGGTCGACTCGCTGCGCACCGCGTCGGTCCCGCTGGCGTTGGCTGCGGCATGGTCGGGGATCGAGGGCCGCTCGGCCATCGACGGTCTCGCCCTCGTGGCCGACGGCCCGGCCGCTGAGGTGGCCTGGCTCGACGGCACGCTGCTCAACGATCCCGACGTCCGGGTGGCACTGTCGGACCTACTGGCCGATCGTCCCGTCGCCGCTCACGGAGCCAAGCCGCTGATGCGCGGTCTGCTGGCCCACGACGTCGAGCTCGGACGGTTGACGGTCGACACGATGCTGGCCGCCTACCTGCTCGACCCGGCCGAGGCTCGGTACAACCTCGACGACCTGCTCGGCCGCTATGCCAACCTCGAGCTGCCGACCGGCGGCGCCTCACCGGAGGGACAGCTCGCGCTCGGCGACGAAGGCACCGATCGGGCCCTGCTCACCGCCCGCCACGCGCTGGCCGTCGACCGGCTCGTCCAACCGCTGCTGGCGGCGTTGGACGCGCAGGGCCTGCGGGCGCTGAACGACGACATCGAGGTCCCGCTGGTCGGGGTGCTGGCTCGCATGGAAGATGTAGGGGTCGGGGTCGACGTGGCCGAGCTCCGCCGCCTCCATGACCGGCTGGTCAACGAAGCCGAGGAGCTGCAACGCCAGATCCAGCAGGACGCCGGCGAGCCGTTCAACGTCAACTCCACCCCGCAGCTCCGAGCAGTTCTGTTCGACAAGCTCGGTCTCGTTCCCACCAAGAAGACCAAGACCGGCTTCTCCACCGATGCCGCGTCGCTGGAGAAGCTGGCCGGGCAGCACCCGATCATCGAGCACCTGTTGCGCTACCGCGAGGTCGAGAAGCTCCGGTCGACCTACGGCGAGGGCCTGCTGGCCGAGGTGTGTGACGACAACCGCATCCACGCCACGTTCAACCAGACGGTGGCCCGCACGGGGCGGCTCAGCTCGGACGCGCCGAACCTGCACAACATCCCGGTTCGCAGCGAGCAGGGCCGCGAGTTCCGCCGGGTGTTCGTGCCGGCCGAGGGCTGTGAGCTCCTGGTGGCCGACTACAACCAGATCGAGCTGCGCTGCATCGCCCACCTGGCCGAGGATCCGGGTTTGGTCGCGGCGTTCGACGCCGGCGACGACATCCACACGATCACCGCGGCACGCGTGTTCGGCGTCGAGCCTGCCGAGGTCACTGGTGCCCAACGAGCCAAGGCGAAGATGGTGAGCTACGGCCTGGCCTACGGCATGGAGTCCTACGGGTTGGCGCAGCGGCTGAACATCGACGTCCCCGAAGCGGCCGAGATCCTCGACGCGTACTTCGTGGCGTTCCCGTCGGTCCGGGCCTACATGGAGCGCACGGTGGCCGAGGCCCGCCAGCGCGGCTACACCGAGACGCTGTTCGGCCGGCGCCGCCCCATCCCCGAGCTGGCCGCCGGCAACTACCGGATCCGCCAGGCCGGCGAACGCCAGGCGATGAACGCCGGCATCCAGGGCCTGGCCGCCGACATCTTCAAGGTCGCGCTCATCCGGCTGGATGCCGCCCTGGCCGCCCAGAAGTTGGCCAGCCGGCTCATCCTGCAGGTGCACGATGAGGTCCTGTTGGAGGTTCCCCCCGATGAGCACGACATCGCAGCCGAGCTGACCGAGGAGACGCTGAAGGGCGCGGCCGACCTGCGCGTCACGCTTGAGGCCAACCTGTCGTTCGGGTCGAGCTGGGCCGACGCCAAGTAGTGAGCGTCAGCCGCCTGCGCCAAGAGCCTCAGGGCAGGAGCTCGACGGGGTCGCCGGTCGCCACGTGGCCGCCGTGGAGCACTGATGCATAGACCCGGCTGATGCCGGGCTCGCGCTCGTGGTGCATCCGGTTGAACTCGCCGTCGAGGAACCACTGCGCGTTCTTCGTGCAGGGCAGAGCGAACATGCTGACGTCGGCCACCACGTCGCGGCCCAGGCGCAGGCGGGTGCCCGGCCTCACCGCAGCCCAGTCGAGGCCGGCCACGCTGACGTTCTCACCAGCCGAGCCAGGGGCGATCGGGTGGCCCTCGGCGACCAACCGGCCGACCACCTCTAGAGACCAGAGGCACAAGGCCTGCCACGGACGCCCGTGGTGGCGGCGGGTGCGCTGGCGATCACCGGCCACACCGCCCGGGCCCACATCGACCGAGGAGACCGGCAGCTTCGGGACGCCACCGGCCGAGGAGTACAGCCCGTGGATCAGACCGGACACCGGACGGCCGAGAGCACCCACCGCAGCGAGGGTGCGACCGGCCGAGCGAAGGAGCCCTAGGGACCGGACGAGGAGCTCATCGAGCGCACTCCTCACCCCAGGGTCGCCCACCCGGCCGGCCACCGCGGCGTGGACTGCGCCTGCCAGGTCACCGATGGTGCTGGCGGCGTCGATGGCGCCACCGCGCACTGGCCGCCGATTGAGCGTGGCCGCCAACACCGTGGCCTGCTCGGTGGTCAGGTCAGCGAACGTCCGGGTTCGGCCCGGTGGGGCCAACTCGGCGACCGACGGGTCGAGGCCGGCCAGGAGCAGCCCCCACCAAGCCGGCAAAGCCTGCAACGTTCCCAGCACGTCGAGGTTGGAGTAGGAGCTCGGGTCGACCGGGTCGACCGGAGGATCGTCCTGCGGGCTGGTGTCGAGCGTGGGGGGCATCGGCGACGATCCTGGCATGGGTCCGCCTCCGCCCTGTCACACTTGCGCCGTGGGCCGGCCCGGCGATCAGCGGTGACCGAACGGCACTGGTTCGAACCGCTGGCCGATCACCTCGGTTCGGCCTACCTGCGGTACTCGTTCACCAAGGGCACCGAGCAGGAGGCCAGCTTCCTGGTCGACGCGCTCGGCCTGCGGCCTGGGATGTCGGTGCTCGACGTGGGATGCGGGCCAGGCCGTCACGCCCGAGCCCTCGCCCAGCGCGGCATCAGCGTCCACGGCGTCGACATCTCCGAGCGGTTCATCCACATCGCCCGCGCCGATGCCCCCGACGGCGTCACGTTCGCTCGGCTCGACGCGCGCCACCTCCCGTTCGATCGGGACTTCGATGCCGCGATCTCGCTCTGCCAGGGAGCGTTCGGCCTGGCCGGCGGCCCCGTCAACGGCCGCCCGGCCGATGCCCCGGCGGCTGATCCTGACCTCGCGGTGATGGAAGGGATGGCCCGGGCGTTGCGGCCCGGTGGCCGGCTGGCGATCAGCGCGTTCAGCGCCTACTTCCAGATGCGTTGGCTCGACGAGCAGATGACCTTCGATGCGGAGCGCGGCGTGAACCACGAACGCACCGAGTTGCGCGACGAGACCGGCGCTCGGGCCACCCACGACCTGTGGACCTCCTGCTTCACCCCGCGAGAGCTGCGCCTCATGGCGGCCGCCGCAGGGCTCGAGGTCGACGACGTGTGGGCGGTGAGGCCGGGGGAGTACGCGCGGTGCAGTCCAGATCTGGATCACGAGGAGTTCCTACTCATGGCCCATCGTCGGCCGTAGAGGACGCCGACAGCCCGGTGGTACCCTGACCGGCTCACGCGCCCGCCTCTGGGCGCGTCGTCGTGTCCGCCCTCCAGAAGAGATCACCGTTGTCCGACCAAACGACCGTCCTGTCCCCCGATGAGGTGCCCGCCGCCGACGAGCTCGATGCGGAGGTCGGCGAGTACGTGCCCCGCCAGATCATCGCCGACGACCTCGACGTCAGCTTCGAAGACGCCATCGCCGGGACGCTCGTCGGTGTGGAGGACGGACAGATCGTGCTGGGCCGGGTCGTCAAGATCGACCGGGACGAGGTGCTGCTCGACATCGGCTACAAGTCCGAAGGGGTGATCCCCAGCCGGGAGCTGTCGATCCGCAACGACGTGGACCCGTCCGAGATCGTCAGCATGGGGGAGGACCTCGAAGCGCTGGTCCTCACCAAGGAGGACAAGGACGGCCGGCTCATCCTGTCCAAGAAGCGGGCCCAGTACGAGCGGGCCTGGGGCGACATCGAGCGCAAGAAGGAAGAAGAAGGCGTCGTGTCCGGGCGGGTGATCGAGGTCGTCAAAGGTGGCCTCATCATCGACATCGGCCTGCGGGGCTTCCTGCCCGCCTCGCTGGTGGAACTGCGCCGCGTGCGAGACCTCGCGCCCTATGTCGGCCGCACCCTCGAAGCCAAGATCATCGAGCTGGACAAGAACCGCAACAACGTCGTGCTCTCCCGCCGCGCTTGGCTGGAGGAGACCCAGAAGGAACAACGCGAGGAGTTCCTCGAGAACCTCAAGCCGGGCGAGGTCCGATCCGGCGTCGTCTCGAGCGTGGTGAACTTCGGTGCGTTCGTCGACCTCGGTGGCATGGACGGTCTGGTCCACGTCTCGGAGCTGTCCTGGAAGCACGTCGACCACCCCGGCTCGGTCGTGGCGGTCGGCGACGAGATCACCGTGCAGGTCCTTGAAGTCGACCTCGACCGCGAGCGCATCAGCCTCTCCCTCAAGGCCACCCAGCAGGATCCGTGGCAGGAGTTCGCCTCGAGCCACCGCGTGGGCGAACTGGTCTACGGGCGGGTCACCAAGCTGGTGCCGTTCGGTGCGTTCGTCCAGGTGGGCGACGGCATCGAAGGGCTGGTCCACATCTCGGAGATGTCAGCTCACCACGTCGACCTCCCGGAGCAGGTGGTCACCCCCGGCGAGGAGCTGTGGGTGAAGATCATCGATCTCGACCTGCAGCGCCGCCGGATCAGCCTGTCGATCAAGCAGGCGGCCGAGGGCGGGGTCGTGGCCTCGGAGTACCAGGAGCACTTCGGGGAGCACAACTACGACACCGAAGGCAACTACATCGGCACCACCGACAACGAAGCGCACGAAGCCTGGGCCGAGTACTACGCCGAGCACGGCGAGGACGCTCCGGCGGCGGGCGGTCCGGCGCAACCCGAGCCCGCTGGCTCCGACGTCAAGACCGGGGATGCCGCGGCCGACCAGGAGGAGCGAGGCGAGCTGGCCGACGCTCCGCCGGACCCGGACGAGCACGGCGAGGATCCCGCCGAGGGCTAGCGCGCTCCGCTCACCGGGGCCCAGCCAAGGCTTCGCGGCACGGTAGGGTCCGCGTCTTGCCCCGACCAGCCGGTGCTGTTGAGGGGCCAACCGGAACCACGTCCTTGACCCCACGGGCGGGCCCGGCCAGCCCGGCTCCTCGCATCGCCGCCTTCGATGCCGTCCGCGGCTTGGCCATCGCTGCGGTCCTCCTGTTCCATGCCGGTTTCGCCCCGGCCCGCGGGGGGTTCCTCGGGGTGGACCTGTTCTTCGTGCTGAGCGGCTACCTCATAACGACGCTGCTCCTCGGCGAGGCGGAGTCCTCTGGCCGGGTCGATCTGGCCCGGTTCTGGGCCCGACGGGCCAAGCGGTTGCTACCAGCCCTCCTGCTGCTGGTCGTGGTGGTGGCGGTGGCCGGCCAGGTGTCGGCTGATCTCAACCAGCGTCACCGGTGGGCCGTCGACTCGCTGAGCACGGTGGGCTATGCGGCCAACTGGCGGTTCGCCTTCGGCGGCCATGGCTACTTCGACCAGGGCGGTCCGCCTTCCCCGTTGCAGCACGCCTGGTCCCTCGGCATCGAGGAGCAGTTCTACCTGGTGTGGCCGCTGGTGGTGGTGGTGGCCTGCCGGTTCCGTCGCCGCCGACTGGTCATCGGAGCGGCGGCGGCCGCCGGGCTGGCCATCTCCGCCCTCGTCGCGCAGAGGCTGGCCCACGGCATCGACGTGCCGGGCCGCCTCTACTACGGAACCGACGCCCGCATCCACGCGGTGTTGGCCGGCGCGTTGACCGCCGTGGTGGTCGCTCCCCGCGGCATCCGGCGGCGGCCGAGGTCAGCAGGCGGCGGAGGATGGCGAGTGTCGGACGCGGCGGCCATGGTCGCCCTCGCAGGGCTGGTGTGGTGCTGGTGGCGCGTCGACGGGCGGGCCGCGTGGTGGCGCGGCGGGGGCTTCCTGGCCTACGACCTAGCGGCCGCAGTGGTGGTCGCGGCGGCTGCCCACGGCCGGCACCGCGCCTTCGGTCGACTCTTGGACATCCGACCCGCGGCCGCGCTGGGTCTCATCTCCTACGGCGTCTATGTCTGGCACTGGCCGCTGTTCCTCGTGATCAACCATGCCACCACTGGCCTCGGCGGCCGGGTCCTGCTGGCTCTGCGCCTGAGCGCCGCGCTGGCCGCCGGCATCGTGTCCTACCGGTTGGTGGAGCGGCCCGTGCGGACCGGGTACGTCCCGGCTCGGCTGGCCCTCGCCGGGGGTGTCGCGCTCTGCCTGGTGGTCCTGGCGGCCACCTGGGAACCGTTGCGACGCCCGGGCCCGTCCATCCCGGGTCCGACAGGCGAGTTGGCGTCAGGCGGCCAGCACGTGCGTGTCAAGCCCAACGTCGCGGCGGCTGGGGGAGAGCCGACATCGTCCTCTGGCCAGCCGTCCACGGAGCGGCCCGACCTAGGCTCCACCGGCCAGTCGGCTCCTCCACCATCGTCTCGGCCCACCGGACCGTTGCGGGTCTCGGTCCTCGGCGACTCCGTCGGCTGGAGCCTGGTCTCGCCGATCACCGGGCGGGCCGCGGGCCAGGGAGTGGTGCTGCACGACGACACGGTGCTGGGTTGCGGCATCGCCCGAGGTGGGCCGTTCCGGTACTTCGGATCCGTCCACGACCAACCGCCGGGCTGTGACGACTGGCCGAAGCGTTGGAAGGCCGTGATGGCCGCCGAGCAGCCCGACGTTGTCGTGGTGGTGGTCGGACGCTGGGAGGTGATGGACCGGATGCACGACGGCTCCTACCAACATGTCGGCCAGCCGCCGTTCGATCGCTACCTGCGCGATGAGCTGCGCACGGCCATCGGCCTCGTCCGGGCCGAAGGAACCCCGCTCCTGTGGTGCACCGCGCCCTACTACCACCGCGGCGAACGGCCCGACGGTGGGTCCTGGCCAGAGGACGACGCGACGCGGGTCGACGACTTCAACCGCCTGCTCCGGTCGGTCACCGACCACCAGCCCGGTGTCCGCATCCTCGACCTCAACCAGAGGCTCGGTCCGGGGGGTCATTACCAACGCTCGGTCGAGGGCGTGCAAGCCCGCTACGACGGGGTGCACGTGACCCCCACCATGGCCCGTCGCCTCGCCCCGTGGCTGCTCGACGCGGTCCGCTCCAGCGCGGAACGGCGCTGACGGCGCGGGACGGCGGCGCCGGCGTTGCAGGTCCGGGCCGTTCAGCCGGGGTCGGGGAACCCACTCGGGGCGCTCGGCCCACGCCGGTAGCCTCGGCGCCTTGTCTGCTTCGCCGCGCTTCCAGGCTCCGAAGGGCACCCAGGACGTGCTTCCACCGGAGTCCGCCCGCTGGAAGGCACTGCTGGCCACGTTCGCCGGCGTGGTCGAGCGGGCCGGGTACGGCCTGATCCAGTCTCCGCTGTTCGAGGACGCCGCGCTGTACCAACGGGAGTCCGAGGGGGCCGACGCGGTGGGCAAGGAGATGTACGACTTCGACGACAAGGGCGGAAGGCGCATCGCCCTGCGGCCGGAGGGCACGGCATCGGTGGTGCGGGCGTTCGTGCAGCACCACCCGCTCGTCCCGTGGAAGGTCTGGTACGCCACCCCGGAGTTCCGCTACGAGAACGTGCAGGCCGGGCGCTACCGCCAGCACCACCAGGTCGGGTTGGAGGTGCTGGGCTCCAACGACCCCGATGTCGACGTCGAGGTGATCGCCCTGGGCTGGGAGTTCCTGTCTGCGCTCGGCCTCCGCCAACTCGACCTGCTGATCAACTCGATGGGCACCCCGGCTGATCGGACCAGCTACGTGGAGATCCTGCGAACCTGGTTGAGCGAGCGGCTCGGTCAGCTCGACCCGGAGGACCGCGACCGGGTCGACACCCACCCGATGCGGGTCCTGGACAGCAAGCGGTCGGCGACCCGGCAGACGACCGCCGACGCCCCAAGGATCGCCGACCACTTGTCCGAGGAGAGTCGCGCCCACTTCGAAGCCGTGCAGGCCGGGCTGGATGCGATGGCCATCCCGTTCTCGCTGGAGCCCCGGTTGGTGCGGGGGTTCGACTACTACACCCACACGACGTTCGAGTTCGTGTCCAACGCGTTGGAGAACGCGCAATCGACGGTGCTCGGCGGCGGCCGCTACGACGGGCTGGTCGAGGAGCTGGGCGGCCCGCCGACACCGGGGGTCGGGTTCGGCTCGGGCATCGAGCGGGTGCTGCTCACCTGTGACGCCGAGGGCGTGTTCCCCCCGCCGGAGCGGCGGGTGGAGGTGTTCGTGGTCGATGTGGTGGGGGGTGCACAAGCGCGGGCTCTCACCACCGAGCTGCGGCGGGCCGGCATGCGGGCCGACCGCGCCTTTGATCGCAAGGGCATGCGGGCCCAGATGAAGGCGGCCGACCGTTCCGGCGCGGTCCTGGCTCTGATCGTCGGCGAGCAGGAGCGGGCCGACGGTGTGGTGTCCGTGCGTCCGCTCCGCTCGGACTTCGGGGCGGCCCAGGACGCGGTGGCACGCGACGCGGTGGTCGACCACGTCCGCAAGTTGCTGGAGGGGCCATGACCCCGGCCACCGGCCTGCGCACCGATGGCTGTGGCGATCTTCGCAACGGGGATGTCGGCCGCCAGGTCGCGGTGTGCGGCTGGGTGGCGCGACGTCGTGAGCACAGCCAGCACCTGGCGTTCGTCGACTTGCGGGATCGGAGCGGCATCGTGCAGTGCGTGGTGGACGGCGCGGCCGAGCTGCGGGCCGAGTTCGTCGTGCGGGTCACCGGGACGGTACGGATCCGTCCGGAGGGCACCGCCAACCCTGGACTGCCGACGGGAGAGGTGGAGATCGGCGACTGTCAGGTGCAGATCCTGTCCGTCGCCGAGCCGCCACCGTTTCCGCTCGACGCCCGGGCCGACGACGTCGAGGAGGCGACCCGCCTCCGCTACCGCTACCTCGACCTTCGCCGGGACCGCATGCAGCGCAACCTGCGGGTGCGGGCCGTGGTCAACTCGGCCATCCGGGCGGCCATGGAACGCCAGGACTTCGTCGAGGTCGAGACACCGATGCTGATGCCGTCCACGCCGGAAGGGGCGCGCGAGTTCCTCGTTCCCAGCCGCCAGTCGCCCGGTGACTGCTACGCCCTGCCGCAGAGCCCGCAGTTGTTCAAGCAGCTGCTGATGGTCGGTGGCATGGACCGCTACTACCAGATCGCCCGCTGCCTGCGCGACGAGGACCTGCGGGCCGACCGCCAGTACGAGTTCATGCAGCTCGATGCCGAAGCCAGCTTCGTCACCCAGGACGACGTGTTGGAGTTCATCTCCGAAGCAGTGCTCGACGCGGCCGAAGCGGTCACCGGTGAGCGGCCGCCGCCCATCGAGCGCATGACCTGGCACGACGGCATGGACCGCTTTGGTGTGGATAAGCCGGACCTGCGGTTCGGTATGGAACTGGTCGAGCTGACCGACGTCTTCGCGGCGACCGGGTTCAACGCGTTCAAGGCGGCCAGCGTGAAGGGTCTCCGGGTGGCCGGTCGGTCCGACGAGCTCGGCCGCAACAAGCTCGATGCGCTGACCGGCCGGGCCAAGGCGCTGGGAGCCAAGGGCCTGGTCTGGATGAGAGTGGGGGAGGCGGGAGCACTCGAGTCTCCGGTGGCCAAGTTCCTGTCCGACGACGAACAGGTCGCGCTGACCAAGGCGATGGTTGCCGAGCCGGGCGACCTGCTGTTGTTGGTGGCCGACGAGTGGATGACCGCCTGTGAGGTGCTCGGTCAGCTCCGCAACGACCTCGGCCGACCCCCGGTGCACGAGGGTCCGTACCGCTACGTGTGGATCGTGGACTTCCCGATGTTCGTCGGCGTGGATGACGCCGGCCATCCCAAGCCGGCTCACCACCCGTTCACCCGTCCTCATCCGGACGACGTCGATCGACTCGAGGCCGAGCCGATGACGGTGCGCAGCCAGGCCTATGACCTCGTGCTCAACGGGTGGGAGCTGGGCTCGGGCAGCATCCGCATCCACGAGGCCGACCTGCAACAGCGCATCTTCGACCTGCTTGGCATCGGCGAGGCCGAGGCCAACCGCCGTTTCGGGTTCTTCCTCACCCCGTTCCGCTACGGGGCGCCACCCCACGGCGGTTTCGCCTTCGGCATCGACCGCTTGGTGGCCGTTCTGGCGGGGGAGGAGAACATCCGCGAGGTGATCGCCTTCCCCAAACCCCAGTCCGGCACGGACCCGATGACCGGCGCTCCGACCCCGTTCGATGAGCACCAGCTGGCCGAGCTCGGCCTGCGCCTGCTGCCGAAGTCGACCTGAGCGCACGTGGCAGCCGAGCGGGCCAAGACCACCGGCTCTCTCGTCGTCACCGTCGAGGGGTTCGAGATGCCTGGACGTGGTTGCCGGCCGGCCGGTGCCGGCGAACGGTACAAGAACGTCCACGTCGGGGTTCAGTGCCGCAACGACGTCGTCGACCTCGTTCCTGGTGACGCGGAGCAAGCGAGGTGGTCTTTCTCGATCGAGACCCGCGCCGCCGATGACGGCACGACGGACTTCGCCGGGCCGTTCGTGCACGGCCGCCCAGGCGACCGCTTCCTGTATCTCAGCTGGGGATCGGTCGATCCGAAGTTCGAGATGTTCCGACGAGCGAAGCTGCACTTCGCCGACTGCGATCCCGACGTACTGGCCTCCGCGCTACGCCAGGGGGAGCTCACCTGTCGGGTGCGGATGTCCGATCGGTGCGGTGACCCGCGCTGCGCTCGCGTGCGACCTCCCGATGCTGAGTGGAAGGCCGGTCGCCCGAAGCGCTGACGCCGGGTATCCGGACATCGGTTTCTGTCGCTGGCATCAGCTCCGACCACCGTAGGCTCCTCACGGATGGCCCGCCGGGTGCTCTTGATCTGCGGGAGCCTGCAGTCGATGTCGGCCAACCGTGCCGCGCTCGATCTGGCCGAGGCCTATCTGCTCCAGCTGGGGGACGTCGATGTGGAACAGGCCGATGAGTTGGCCTCCGTCCCGGCGTTCAACCCAGACATTGCGACCGAACCGGGTGATGCCGTCGAACGGTTTCGCGACCGCATCGAGCGTTGCGACGTGGTCATGATCGCCGCACCCGAGTACGCCGGAGCGCTGTCCGGCGCGCTGAAGAACGCGCTCGACTGGGTGGTGGGGTCCGGAGAGCTGTACTCGAAGCCCGTCGTCGTGTTCAGCGCAGGCACGAGTGGTGGTGTGCACGCGCGCGCCCAGCTGATCCGGACGCTGACGTGGCAGGGCGCCCATGTGGTCGGCCAGCTCGGCATCAGCGCCCCCCGAACCAAGTCCGATTCGCGCGGCCGGTACACCGACCCGGCGACGATCGCCGAGATCCAACGGCTCGCCCAGATCGCCGCGGAAGCCCCGACCCTCCCTGCCGAGGAGCGACTGGAGCTGGTCACGGCCATCGCCTCGAGTGCCGGGATCGAGCCAGGCCACATCGCGCCGGTGATCTGATCAGCGAAGGGAGCGCGGTCACGCTCCTGAGCGGCGCCGGATCACGAGGACTCGAGCATCCACGTGGGGAGGCGGGAGGAGCGCTGAGCGAGGCACGCGGGTCCCGATCGAGACTCCGAAGGTCCGTCTCCATCGTGAGGCACCGGGCGCGGTGGCCCCCGCCCAGCGTCTCGCCGCTTGCTCCTGCACGATGAGGTGAGCCGAGAGCAATCGGCTGCCCGGCTGAAGGAGGCGACGGAGCAGCGCGGTCGTCACGTTGAACGGAGGGTTGGCCACGACGCGGAACGGCCGGCGAGGCAGCCAAAGGTCGCAGGCATCGGTTTGAACGACCACGATCGCCTCACCGAAACGCCGGCGCAGGTGCCGGGCGCGCTCGGGGTGCGCCTCGACCGCGATGACGTGCGCACCAGTAGCCACCAGTGGAGCGGTCAGCGCTCCGGCACCGGCGCCGATGTCGAGCACGACGGCACCCGGCTTGATGTTCGCGTCAGCGACGAGCCGTTGCGCCCATCGCCGGTCGAGCTGGTGCCATCCCCACTGTCGCCGTGGCGTGGCCACGGCGACGAACCGTCACGAAGAAGATCATGCACCCAGCCCAATCGACCGACTTGTTGGCGCGCAACTGTTTTCCGATCAAGTGGCTTCAGGGATCGGGGTCGACTTCGAGTTCGTCCCGAATCTTGCTTGCGAGATGGCGAAGTTCGCCGCCGGCGAGGACCTGTTGTTCGTCTCCGAAGGCGCTGCCCCAGTGGGGATCGTTGAACTGCCAGCCGGCCCAGCTCCTTGGTGCACAGTACCGGGGGACCACGTGAAGGTGAACCTGCGGGTCCCGGTTCATGAGGAAGGCGAAGTTGAACTGATCCGGCTGGAACAGCCGCGTGAGGGCCAGGACGAGGCGACGAAGCTCGCTGTGCAGCGACGCCCACTCGTCGGGTTGGAGATCAAGAACGGCGGTGCACGGTCGTCGTAGGACGAGTATGCACTTCCCCAGCAGGTTCTGGTTCCGGTTGACCGCGATCGCCCAATCCGATCGTTCCTCGACGATGGTCTCCGGAATCAAGCTGAGTGGTGCCATTCGCTCCATGTTGGCGATCGAACGCCTACGTCGCGGGTCGGGCGCTCAGACGGTTCGGTGCTCGGTCGTGGCAGGCTCCGCCCCATGGGCGCTCCGCTCGTCGCATTCAGTTGCAGGGCGAGGACGATCCTTGGGGTCAGCGCCGCGTTGCCGTTCGTCATCGAAGTCGCGCACCTGGCGCGTGAATGGGATCAGGCTCCACCCGACGGCGATGTAGTCGAAGCACGGGCGCCGGGCTGGTTGGTGGATGCGATATCCATGGGCGGTATCGCCGTCGGGCTGCTCAGCGTCTGGCCGGTGAGAGCCAGGCCTGTCCGGACGCCCCGCGCTTGCTTCGCCGCGGGAATCACCGCCATCTGGGGTGGTATGGCTCTCAGGCAGTGGGCGCACGCCACGCTCGGTCGTTTTCATAGAGGCGAGGTCACGATCCACGCTGACCACGAGCTGGTGACGGCTGGCCCCTATGCACACGTGAGGCACCCCTTGTACGCCGCTTCCATCGGCGTGTTCTCGGGCATCGGGATGGGACTGGGCACCAAGGTCAGCGTCGCCGCCTCGACGGCACTGCCGATGGCTGCGCACGTCTACCGAATCCAAGTTGAAGAAAGAGCCATCGCGTCGTCGCCTCTGGGACCGGCCTACGCCGTGTACGCCGAGGGCCGCAAACGCCTGATCCCGGGGATCTGGTAGCCGTCTCTGGAGCAACGCCACGGCCATCAACGAGACGGCCCACCACCCGAACGGCCCGATGGCTGAGGTTCAAGGCGCGGGGCGAGCGCGGCGCGGAGGGCGGCGGTTGCCGCCGCGCCGGCCAGCTGCACCGGTTCGGTGGTGCGCATGGCCCGGCTCAGCACGAACGCGCCCTCGAGGCCGGCGATGATCGAGATGGCGAGCTGGCGAGCCTTGTGTCGGGGGATGCCAGCCTTGGCGAACCTCGACGCCGCGGCCTTGATCCAGCTCTCGAAGACGTCGGCGGTCGCCTCGCGCAACGGCTCGCTCGTGCTGGCCACCTCGAGGGCCACGGTGGCGATCGGGCAGGCGTCGGCGTAGTCGGTGGCCTTCAGGACACCGGCGGCACCGGCGAAGAAATCACCCACGCCGGTGACCACGTCGGGAGCGGGATCGACGATCGCCTCGAACAGCTCCAGGTAGCCCTGGCCGGACCAGCGGATCACTTCGGCGCCAAGCTGCTCCTTCCCGCCGGGGAAGAAGTGGTAGATCGAGCCGAACGGGGCGTCGGCCACGCCGACGATCTGCTTCAGGCCCGTGCCCGTGTACCCCTGACGGCGGAACAGCTCCGCCGTGGCGTCGACGATCCGGTCCTTCGTTCCAGTCACTGCCGCTCCTCATCCCCGCTGTTGCGCATCGGACAGGATGATAGCTACGGTCCTCACTAGAGCGATCTATCTAGAAACCTGGACAGCCCCGGAGGAGCACCCATGACCGTGCCGATCAGCCGTTCGAGTGCCCCGCCGACCACGGCCGATCCGGTCCGGTTGCTCCGCATCACTGCGGTGGCCTTCCTCGCCGCCCTGATCATCCACGGTGCCGATCACGCCCGCCGAGGTTTCGACGTGCTCACCCCGGAAGTGTTCTGGTTGGGCAACTTCCAGACCGCGATGGCGTTGGTCACGGTCGGATTGGTCTTCATGGGCCACCGGTGGGCACCTGTGGCGGCGATCGCCATCGGCTTCCCGAGCGCGGTCGGCTTCATCGCCGCGCATCTCTTGCCGCACTGGAGCTCGTTCAGCGACGCCTTCCCCGGCGGCCACGTCGACGGCTACTCCTGGGCTGCGGCTTCCCTCGAGATCGCCGCCGACCTCGCGTTCGGAGTCGTCGGTCTGTACGTCCTGGGTCGGCGGGGCTGGGCATCAGCCGGGCCGCAGCCGGCGATGGACCCTCGGTAGCCTCCATGCGTGTTCGTGCCTTCAGCAGCGGCTGCGGGGAGCTCTGGTGGGTGAGGACCTGTTTGCTGCGGCGGCCGAGGAGCGCCTGACCCGCCAGGCGCCATTGGCTGATCGGATGCGACCGGTTCGGCTGGACGACATCGTCGGTCAGGGCCCGCTACTCGACGCCGGCCAGCCGCTCCGGGTCCTGATCGAGGCAGACCGCCTGTCGTCGGTGATCTTGTGGGGTCCGCCCGGCACCGGGAAGACGACGTTGGCCCGGCTGATCGCCACCACGACCTCCAAGGCGTTCGAGCAGCTCTCAGCGGTGTCGGCCACCGTCAAGGACGTCCGGGAGGTGATGGCGCGAGCCGAACAACGGCTCGGCGAGCGCGGCCAGGGCACGATCCTGTTCCTCGACGAGGTCCACCGGTTCAACAAGGCCCAGCAGGACGCATTGCTGCCCTCGGTCGAGTCAGGTTTGTTGGTCCTGATCGGGGCGACGACGGAGAACCCCTACTTCGAGGTGAACCCGCCGCTGCTCAGCCGCTCCACGCTGTTCCGCTTGGAACAGCTCGACGCCGAGGCGGTGCGCACCCTCATCGGGCGGGGCCTGGAAGTTGAAGGGGTGAGTGCCGACGCCGACGCCATCGACCACCTCGTTGCCCGGGCCAACGGCGACGGTCGCCACACCCTCACCAGCCTGGAGGTGGCCGCCGCGCTGGCCCGTCAGCGGCCCTCCACGGCGACAGACCCAACGCCGCCGGTGGTGACGTTGGCCGACGCCGAGGCGGCACTCGGCACCAAAGCGCTGCGCTACGGGCGCGACGACCACTACGACGTGATCAGCGCGTTCATCAAGAGCATCCGAGGCTCGGACCCCGACGCCGGGCTCTACTGGTTGGCCACCATGCTCGAGGCGGGCGAGGACGCCCGGTTCATCGCCCGGCGGCTGGTGATCCTGGCGTCGGAGGACATCGGCATGGCCGATCCACAATCGTTGCTGGTGGCCGATGCCGCGGCCCGGGCGGTGGAGTTCGTCGGCCTGCCCGAAGCTCAGCTCAACCTGGCTCAAGCGGTCATCCACCTCGCCACCGCCCCGAAGTCCAACGCGGTCATCACGTCGATCGGCCGAGCCCGGTCCGATGTCCGCGACCGGCCGTCGAGCGGCGTGCCGGCCCACCTCCGAGACGCCCACTACCGGTCGGCGGCTTCGCTCGGCCACGGCGAGGGCTACGAGTACCCTCACGACGACCCGCGAGGCTGGGTGACCCAGGAGTACCGCCCGGCCGAGGTGGCCGGTCGGTCGTACTACGAGCCGTCGGCCCATGGCCATGAACGGGAGATCCGATCACGCATGGTGCGCCCACCGTCCGAGCCTGAGGTCGACAACGACGGCTCGGCGCGACACGCACGGCCCGACAGCTCATGAGGAGCGTCGCAGCCGTGACGTCGACCATGAGCGGCGCCGACCTGGCGGTGGTCATCGTCACCCTCCTGTCGGTGGTCTCGGTGCTGGCCCTGCTCTTGGCACTGCAGCTGGTGTGGCGGAACCTGCGAGCGCTGCGAACCACGATCCGAGACCTGCACGAGCAGATGGCTCCGCTGGTGGCCGAGCTCGACGCGACCCTCGCCGAGGCGCACCACGAGCTGGACCGGGTCGACCAGCTGATCGGCAGCGCCGAGTCCATCTCAGCCACGGTCGACGCAACCTCTCGGCTGGCCTACAAGGCCTTGTCGGCTCCGATGATCAAGACCGTCGCTCTGGCGTCGGGCACGTCGAAGGCGGCCAGAAGGCTCCGCAAGGTGCGCGACTGAGATGGTGGTCTGATGTTCAAGCGGGTGATCTGGATGGGGACGGGGATGGCGGTGGGGGCCGGCTCCGCGCTGTGGGCCAAGCGAAGAGTGGTCCGTACCGTGGAGCGGTACATGCCCGACAAGGTGGCCCGCCGGGCCGGTGTGTCAGCCCGCGCTGTGGGGCAGAACGTCCGCGATGCCGCAACCGTTGGACGAAGCGCGATGCGCGAACGCGAAGCCGAGCTGCGCGCTCAGGTGGACGCTCGCACGGTCGCCGCTCCGCCGCGCAAGCCCATGCGGTGACGCTGCGCGGCGAGCCTCGTCCGGTCAGGCCTTTTCGAGTCGTGACAGACCGCCGATAGCCTGACCCGACCATGCGGGCCGAGGAGTTGCGACGCACCTGGACGAAGTTCTGGGAGGACAAGGAGCACACGCGTGTGCCCGCTGCCGGCCTGATCCCGCACCATCCGACTGCGCCGATGTTCACCAACTCGGGGATGATGCAGTTCGTCCCGTACTTCCTCGGCGAGGAGCAGCCGCCGTTCCGGCCGCCTCGGGCGTCCTCGGTGCAGAAGTGCGTACGCCTGGGAGGCAAGCACAACGATCTCGACGCCATCGGTCGCTCGGCCCGCCACCTCAGCTTCTTCGAGATGCTCGGCAACTTCAGCTTCGGCGACTACTTCAAGGCCGAAGCCATCCCTTGGGCGTGGGAGTTGGTCACCGAGACCCTGGGTCTCGACGGCGATCGCATCTGGGTCAGCTGTCACACCGAGGACGACGAATCGGTTGCCCTTTGGGTCGATGGGGTCGGCTTTCCGCGGGAACGGATCGTGCGCTTCGACAAGGACAACTTCTGGGAGATGGGCGACACCGGCCCATGCGGGCCATCCAGTGAGCTGTTCTGGGACTTCGGACCCGAGTTCGGCCCGGACGGCGGGCCGGTCAACCCGGCCGCCGAGGAACGCTTCCCGGAGTTCTGGAACCTCGTGTTCACCCAGTACTTCCGGGCGCCCAGCGGCGAGCTCACCGACCTGCCCAAGCGCAACGTGGACACCGGGGCCGGCTTCGAGCGGATCCTGGCCATCCTCAACGGTGACCCGTGGGTGTTCAACACCGACGAGCTGTCGGCGCTGGTCGAGGAGGCGCAGTCGATCACCGGTCGACGCCTCGGGCAGGATCCGCAGACCGATGTCGCGCTGAGGATCCTGGCCGACCACGCTCGCACGATGACGTTTCTCGTGACCGACGGGGTGATCCCGTCCAACGAGGATCGCGGTTACGTGCTGCGTCGGGTCATCCGGCGGGCGATCCGCTACGCCTACCTCCTGGGTGTCGAATCGGCGGTGACGCCGCTCCTGGCCGAGCGCACCATCGAGCTGATGGCCCCGGCCTACCCGGAGCTGGTCGGCGCACGAGATGCCGTGCTCGGCGTGCTGACCCGGGAGGAGGACCAGTTCCGTCGCACCCTGCGCACCGGGCTCGGGATCTTGGACACCGCGTTGGCGGATCTGCCCGAGGCCGGGACCGTCCCCGGGGGCGTGGCGTTCAAGCTGCATGACACCTACGGCTTCCCGCTGGAGGTCACCACCGAGATCGCCGAGGACCGCGGGTTCTCCGTCGACCAACAAGGTTTCGACGCGGCGATGGCCGAACAGCGGCGCCAGGCCCGCGATGCGAGCGCGCGGTCCGCGGTGGCCGGCGGTGATGAGGCGGCAGCGTTCCAGGCGGTGCTCGACCAGCACGGCACCACCGATTTCACGGGCCGCTCGGAGAACGAATCCAAGGCGCTGGTGCTGGCGGTGGTGCCCAGCTCGGGCTCCGATAGCCGGATCAGCATCGTGCTCGACCGCACGCCGTTCTACGCGGAGTCTGGCGGCCAAGTCGGTGATACCGGAGAGATCAGCACCGAGACGGGCCGGGCAGAGGTCCTCGACACGACGTTCGCCCTTCCTGGCCTGCACCGCCACCACGCGCGGATCATCGAAGGCACGATCGAGCCGGGCCAGGGAGCGATGGCCTCCATCGATGTCGAACGGCGCAACGCCATCCGCCGCAACCACACCGCTACCCACCTGCTGCACTGGGCCATGCGTCAGGTGTTGGGCTCACACGTCCAGCAGCAAGGATCTCTGGTCGACCCGGACCGGCTGCGGTTCGACTTCAGCCACTTCCAAGCGCTGACCCCGGCCCAGATCGTGGCCATCGAGGACCTGGCCAACGCCGACGTGCTGGCCAACCAGCCGGTTCGTCACTACGAGACGACCAAGGAGGCGGCGGTCGAGATCGGAGCGATCGCCTTCTTCGGCGACAAGTACGGCGACATCGTCCGGGTCCTGGAGGCCGGGCCACATTCCACCGAGCTGTGCGGTGGCACCCACGTCGGCGCCACCGGCGACATCGGCCCGATGAAGATCGTGTCGGAGGGTTCGATCGGTTCGAACCTGCGACGCATCGAGGCCATCACCGGCACCGCACCGATCGAGCGGCTCCGCCAAGAGGAGGACGTGCTGGACCGGGCGGCGCAGTTGGTCGGTGTGCCATCCGGCGAGCTGCTGGAAGGGGTGGAGAAGAAGTTGGCCGAGCTCAAGGCCCTGCGCGACGAGGTGCGCGGGCTGCGGCAGAAGGCGGCGAGTGGCTCGGCCGGCTCGCTGGCCGGCCAAGCCGTTGACGGGATCGTGGTGGCCAGGCTCGACGGCCTCGACCGCGACGGTCTGCGCAGCCTGGCCGTGGCTGTACGCGATCAGCCAGGAGTGAGGGCGGTGGTGCTCGGTGGTGCACCCGCCGCCGGTGGAGCGGCCCTGGTGGCCGCGGCGGGCCGAGACAGCGGTCTCAACGCGGGCGAGCTGATCGCCGAGGCCGCCCGTACCGTCGGCGGCGGCGGCGGCCGCAACGCCGATCTCGCGGTCGCCGGAGGCCGTGAGCCCTCGCGGCTCGACGACGCGCTCGACCAGGCTCGCCGAGCCGCCGGTCTTGCTTGACCGTGCGCTCGCTGGCTCTAGATCTCGGAGCGCGCCGAATCGGCGTCGCCGTCTCTGACGGTGAGGGGAAGGTGGCCACACCGGTCCGGGTGCTTGAACGTTCAGGGGACCAGAGGAGTGATCACCGAGCGATCGCCGCCCTGATCGCCGAGTACGAGGCCGGAGAGCTGGTCGTCGGGCTGCCGGTCTCCCTCGACGGCAGCCACGGGCCGGCGGCGCAGGCTGTGCTGGCCGAATGCGGCGCCCTGGCCGATGAGGTCGAGGTGCCCCTGCACACCCACGACGAACGCCTGACCACGGTTTCGGCCGAGCGGATCCTGGCCGACCAGCAACTCGACGCCCGGGCCAGGCGGAAGGTCGTCGACATGGTGGCGGCGGCGATCATCCTGCAGGGCTGGCTCGATCGTCAGGTGGAGCTGAGGGCTCGGCAGTCGCCATGATCCCGCCCCACGACCAGGACGCCGAGGACCAGGATCCGGGCCAGCGGCCGCCCCGCCGTCGTGTCCCGCCGCCCCGGGCAAACCCCCGCCGTCGTACCCCGCCGCCGTCTCGGGCGAGCCAGCCGCAACGGCGACTGCCTCGCACGCCGGCCGAACCGGAGTTCGTCGAGGTCAGGCCGCCGCCCGGTCCGTGGCGGAAGCTGATCGGTGTCCTCTTGGTGCTCGGGTTCGTGGTGGCCGCCGCGTTGGGCGGGGCCTACTGGTGGTATCGCCGCCAGGTCGATCCGCCGGGGCCGCCAGGACCCGAGGTCTCGGTGGTGATCCCCAAGGGCGCGTCCACCAGCGGGATCGGCCACGTGCTCGAGAAGGCCAAGGTCATAACCAACAGGACGGTCTTCGCCTTCTATGTCCGCCGTAAGAAGGCCGGCCCGTTCGAAGCGGGCCGGTTCGTGGTGCGCAAGCACTCCGACTTCGACTCGGTCATCCGCGTCCTCGCTCGGGGACCCGTGCCACCCCTCATCACCAGGGTCAACATCCCCGAAGGCCTGACCCTGTCGGAGCTGGCGGCCAAGCTGCACGATGGAGTGGCCCGATTCCGGCCAGCCGACATGCTCGCCGCGCTGGGTAGCGGGCAGGTCAGATCGTCGTTCCATGCCGGGGCCAAGGGCTCATGGGAAGGGCTGCTGTTCCCGGCGAGCTACGACGTCGGTGCGCGGACCGAACTGTCCACCGTCCTCGGTCAGATGGCGGCGAAGATGGAACAGGTCACCCGCTCCGAAGCGATCGAGCAGAAGGCCGCCCAGGTCGCGCAGAAGTACGGCATCCGGCTCACCCCGTACCAGGCGCTGATCGTGGCGTCGATGATCCAGAAGGAGGCCGGCAGCGCCGCGGAGGCGCCCAAGGTGGCGGCGGTGATCTACAACCGTTTGCAGCGCGGACTTCCCCTCGGCGTCGATGCCACGTCGCGCTACGAAGCCATCGTCACCGGAAGGAGGATCGACTTCACCAGCGATTCCCCGTTCAACACCCGGCGCCAGAAGGGACTGCCTCCCACGCCGATCGCCGCGCCCGGACGCTACGCCATCCACGCCGCCTTGAACCCGGCTGACGGACGTTGGCTGTACTACGTGCTCACCGCGCCTGGTAAGCACACGTTCGCCGTGACCAACGCTGACTTCCTGAAGGCCAAGGAGATCTGCAAGGCCAAAGCACTCGGATGCGGGTGAGCCCTTCAGGGTCGACGCGCGTGGCTGCGGTCATCGGCACCCCGATCGCCCATTCCCTTTCTCCGGTGATCCACAACGCGGCGTTCGCGGCGACTGGCCTCGACTGGGTCTACGTCGCATTGGAGGTGGCCGCGGGGCGGGCTGGCGTCGCCGTGCAGGCCATGCGAGACCTGGGTCTCGGCGGCCTGTCGGTCACCATGCCCCACAAGACCGAGGTGGCCGGCGCGGTGGAGCGGCTGTCAACCGAAGCGATCGCGCTCGGCGCGGTCAACTGCGTGGCTTGGGAAGACGGCTGCCTGGTCGGCCACAACACCGACGGTGCGGGGTTCCTCGACGCCCTGCGGTTCGATCTGGGGGTCGAACCCGCCGGTCGCCGCATAGCGGTCCTCGGAGCGGGTGGCGCCGGGCGGGCGGTGGTGTGGGCACTGGCCGCAGCCGGGGCAGCCGAGATCGTCGTGGTCAACCGAACTCCGGCGCGGGCCGTGCGAGCCGCATCGTTGGCCGGCTCTGTGGGACGGGTGGGGACTGGCGCTGATGTGACCACGGCGGACATCGTGGTCAACGCCACCTCGGTAGGCATGGCTGGACCGACCGAGGACGATCTGCCGGTTCCCGTCGACGTGTTGCACCGTGGCCAAGTGGTCGCGGATCTCGTGTACCGGCCACTCATGACGCCACTGCTGCGGGCCGCGACGCAGTGCGGCGCCACGACCCTCAACGGGGTGGGGATGCTGCTGCACCAGGCGGCGCGCGCCTACACCCTGTGGACCGGGGTCGAACCTCCTCTGGACGCGATGCGGTCTGCGCTGGCCGACGCGTTGCCGGCCGATGCGGCGCCCGAAGCGACCCCGCCGGGGTGATCTCAGCCGAACCGGCCTACCTCGTCCTGCTCGGTGTGGTCGGGCTGGCCGCCGGCTTGTTCCTCAACGGCGTGATCGTGCATGTGCCCACCGGCGGATCGGCGGTCAGCCGCTCGGAGCGCTTCGCCGTCCGCTACGCCTTGGTCGTGTTGTCCAACGCCGGGTTGTGGGTGGCCGCGGGACTGCGGTTCGGCCCGCACCTCATGGTCGCGCCGTACCTGGCCTTGTTCTCTGTCCTGCTGGCCCTGTCGGTGATCGATCTGGAGCGGTACATCCTGCCGAACAGGATCACCTACCCGTCGATCCTCGGGTCGCTCGTGGTCATCCCAGCCGTGGCGCTGACCCTCGGCCGCCCCGACGGCATCGTGCACGCCCTGGTAGGCGGAGCGGGCTACTTCGCCTTCCTGTTCGTGCCGGCGTTGATCTACCCGCGGGGGATGGGCTTCGGTGACGTGAAGCTGGCCGGCCTCATGGGCCTGTACCTGGGCTGGATCCACCCGCTCCTCACCCTGCTGTCACTGGTCATGGCCAGCGTGATCGGCCTGGCCGCAGGCCTGATGGTGCTCGTCGTGCGTCGGGGCAAGAGTCGCCCGTACCCGTTCGGGCCGTGGCTGGCCATGGGCTGTGTGTTGGCCATCTTGTTCAGCCGCCCCCTTCTCGCCCGCTACGGCGTCTGAGCATTCCGCCCGGGGCCGGCCCGGGCCGAGAACCTAGATTGCCCATGTGATCCGGTTCCTCACTGCTGGCGAGTCCCATGGCGCAGCGCTGGTCGTCGTGGTGGAGGGCCTGCCGGCGGGCTTGGCGGTGGCCATCGGCGACGTCCAGGCTGAACTGGCCCGGCGGCGGCTCGGCTATGGCCGTGGGCCACGCATGCGCTTCGAACAGGACGACGTGACGTTGCTGGCCGGTGTCCGCCACGGCCGCACGCTCGGCTCCCCGCTGGCCATCCAGATCGCCAACACCGAATGGGAACGCAACCCCGACAAGTGGCAGAAGGAGATGTCCCCGGCCGCCGAGGACGGTCCGACCGTCGCGCCGCTCACCCAGCCCCGCCCCGGCCATGCCGACCTGGCCGGCATGCAGAAGTACGGCTTCGTCGACGCCCGCGACGTGCTGGAACGGGCCTCGGCGCGAGAGACCGCAGCGCGGGTCGCCGCAGGCGCGGTGGCCAAGCTCCTGTTACGCGATCTCGGTATCGACATCCTCTCCCACGTCGTGCAGCTCGGCTCGACCGTCTCCAAAGCGGCCGAACACCCGGCTCCCGGTGATCTCAGGCGGATCGACGATTCCGAGGTGCGCTGTGCGGACCCGGCGGCCGCCGAAGCGATGGTGGCCGAGATCAAGGCCGCGGCCGCGGAAGGTGACTCATTGGGAGGGGTGGTGGAGGTCGTGGCCCACGGCGTGCCGGTGGGGCTGGGCAGCCACGTCCACTGGGACCGCAAGCTCGACGGCCTCCTGGCCCAGGCCTTGATGAGCATCCAGGCCGTGAAGGGCGTCGAGATCGGCGACGGCTTCGGCCTGGCCGGCCGGAGGGGCAGCGCAGCCCACGATCCGATCACATGGGATCGCCACGCCGGCTACCGGCGGGAGAGCACGTTCGCCGGGGGGATCGAAGGTGGGATGTCCACCGGGGGACCGCTGGTGGTGCGGGTCGCCATGAAGCCGTTGGCCACCCTCAACCGCCCCACCCTGCGCACCGTCGATACCGTCACCAAGGAGGAGACCGTGTCGTTCAAGGAGCGCACGGACGTGACCGCGGTACCCGCGCTCGGCGTGGTGGCCGAGACGATGGTCGCGCTCGTGCTGGCCGACGAGGCGGCCCGCAAGTTCGGCGGCGATTCGATGGCTGAACTGGCCCGCAACCGCGACGCGTACCTCGAAGCCTTGCGCGAGGGCCCCGTCGGTGGCTGACCCGGACGGCCCGTACCACGTGGTGCTGGTCGGCATGATGGGCACGGGCAAGACGACCGTCGGCAAGAGGGTGGCGCGGCTGCTCGACCGGCCGTTCGTCGACGCCGACGCCGAGTTGGTGCGCCGCAGCGGTCGATCCGTGGCCGACTGGTTCGCCGACTCGGGCGAGGTGGCGTTCCGCCAGGCCGAAGCCGATCTGCTGACCGAACTGCTCGAGCAGGCCCACCCCACGGTGGTGGCCGCCGGAGGCGGGGTCGTCGTCGAGGAGCGGAGCCGGGCCCGGCTATCCCGCCCGGACACGTTCGTCGTGTGGCTGCGAGCCGACGCCTCGTTCCTGGCGTCGCGGGTGGCGCGTAAGGAGCATCGCCCTTTGTTGGCCGAGGACCGGGTCGGCACCCTCGATCGGTTGGCCGCCGAGCGCCAGCCTTGGTACGCCGAGGTGGCCGACGCGATCATCGACGTGGCGCCGGTGCACCAACGTGCTGAGCGCCCGAAGTGGGTGTTGGCCGAGCAAGTCGTCGATGCGGTTCTGGCTCACGAATCGGCCGGGGCGGTCGGGCGGTGATCGAGCTCGTCGTAGCCCTCGGCGACCGGTCATACCCGGTCCTGATCGGGGCCGGCGCCCGACACCGGCTGCTGGAGGTCCTGCCGGTCGGTGTGAAGCGGGCCGCGGTCGTCACCCAGCGCAACATCGGGGTGGAGGTCGACCCCGGCGTGGAGCACCGGATCTTCACGATCGGTGACGGCGAGGACGCCAAGGACCTCGGCACCGTGGAGGACCTCTGCCGGGACTTCGCCCGGTGGGGGGTCACCAGGGGTGATGTGGTGGTGGCCGTGGGCGGCGGCGTGGTCACCGACACCGCCGGTTTCGTGGCGGCCATCTGGCACCGCGGCGTGCCGGTGGTCCACGTGGCCACCACCCTGGTCGGCCAAGTCGACGCGGCGATCGGCGGCAAGACCGGTGTGAACCTGCCCGAGGGCAAGAACCTGGTCGGCGCGTTCTGGCAGCCGTCGGCGGTCCTGTGCGACACCGAGGTGCTGGCCACCCTGCCGCCGCGGGAGTACCGCAGCGGCCTCGGCGAGATGGCCAAGTACGCGTTCCTCGGGGTTGACCACCTTCCCGACCTCCCGCTGGAAGAAGCGGTGGCGGCCTGCGTTCGCTGCAAGGCCGACGTGGTCGCCTCCGACGAACGTGAAGGTGGGCGACGAGCGATCCTCAACTACGGGCACACGCTGGCCCACGCAGTCGAGACGGCTGGTGGGTACGGGCTGCGCCACGGCGAGGCGGTGGCCATCGGGTTGATCTATGCCGCGGAGCTGGCCCACCGGCTCGGCCGCATAGGTGCCGATCGGGTGGCCGAGCACCGCCACGTGGTGGCCGGCTACGACCTGCCGATGTGCTTGCCCGCCGGTATCGACGCCGATGAGGTGCTGGCGCTGTTCGCCCGGGACAAGAAAGCCGTCGACGGTGTGACGTTCGTGCTCGACGGTCCACGCGGCGTGGAGCCGGTCCGGGTCGACGACCGTCGCCTCCTGGCGTCGGCTCTCGAAGCGGTCCGATGAGCCCGGCACCCGTGGTGCTCTTGCTGTCAGGGCCGAACCTCAACCTCCTCGGTGAGCGGGAGCCGGATGTCTACGGGTCCGAGACCCTCGACGACCATGTCGCCACCGCTCGCCGGACCGCCGAGGAGCACGGCTTGCAGGTCGAACATCTTCAGACGAACCACGAAGGCGAGCTGGTCGAGGCCATCCAGGCGGCCCGGGGACGCTGCGCGGCCGTCGTGGTCAATCCAGGCGCGTTCACCCACTACGCCTGGTCGATCCACGATGCGCTCGCCGCGTTCGATGGCCCGGTGGTGGAGCTGCACCTGTCGAACCCGAACGCTCGTGAGGCGTGGCGATCGACATCGGTGGTGGCCCCGGTGGCCACCGGCAGCATTGCCGGCTTCGGCGGCGACGGTTACCGGCTGGCGATCGAGGCTGTGGCTCATCTGCTCGGAACGGCACGGTGACCGTCATGTTGGAAGGGCTCGATCAGCTCCCGCCCATGCATGTGGCCGGACGGGTCGGCCGGTTGCGACCACTGCTGCCCGCGGCGGGCTGTGACGCCTTGCTGGTCACAAAGCTGGTCAACATCCGCTACCTCGCGGGGTTCACCGGCTCGGCCGGCCTGTTGCTGGTGCTGCCGCAGGACCTGCTGTTCGTGACCGACGGGCGCTACAAGGATCAGGCCGCCGACGAGCTGAGCCGGGCCGGCGTCGAAGCCGAGGTGCACGTCGAGCTCACCGCGGCCGCCCAGTTCGAGTTGATCGATGCCGCCACGAAGGCGGTCCGCCTCGGTGTCGAGGCCCAAGCGGTCAGCTGGGCGCTGCAACGGGCGATGGTGGACACCTACCTCCCTTCGGTCGGTGAGCTGGTCGCCACCACCGGGCTGGTCGAACAGCTCAGGTCGGTGAAGGACGACGGTGAGGTGGCTCGGGTCGAAGCGGCCGCCGCGGTGGCCAGCGCGGCGCTGGCTTCGATCAGCCCGGTCCTGTTCCACCGTCCCACCGAGAACGACATCGGCTTGGCCCTCGACTCCGAGATCCGCCGCCTCGGCGCGGAGGGCAACAGCTTCGAGACCATCGTCGGTTCAGGACCCAACGGCGCCAAGCCCCACCACCGGGCGGCCGGATCAGGAAGGGTGATCGGCGAGGGTGACCTCGTCGTGTTCGACTTCGGGGCCATGGTCGATGGCTACTGCTCGGACATGACCCGCACGTGCTGCATCGGCCGGCCGACTCCGACCCAACGGCGGATGCTGGACGTGGTCACGGCATCTCAGGCCGCGGGAGTGGCCGAGGTGCGAGCTGGAAGCGACGCGACCGCGGTCGACAAGGCCTGCCGGGACCGCATCGTCGCGGCGGGATGGGGCGAGGCGTTCAGCCATGGCACCGGCCACGGGGTTGGCCTCGAGATCCACGAGGACCCCCGGGTGAGCTGGTCGACGGCTGCTACCCTCGCCGCTGGTCACGTCGTCACCGTCGAGCCGGGCGTCTACCTCCCCGAGCATGGTGGCGTGCGGATCGAGGACACCGTCGTCGTCACCGCAGACGGCTGTCGCCCGCTGACCCACTTCACCAAGGAACCGGATCCCCACGCATGGCCATCACCACCAACGACTTGAAGAACGGCATGAGCCTCACGCTGCCCGAGGGCCTGTTCCAGGTGGTGGAGTTCCAGCACGTGAAGCCAGGTAAGGGCGGAGCGTTCGTCCGGACGACGCTGCGCAACGTTCGCACCGGAGCGGTCGTCGACCGGACGTTCCGGGCCGGTGAGAGGGTCGAGCAGGCCCGGGTCGACAAGCGAGAGATGCAGTACCTGTACCACGACGGCACCGACTACGTGTTCATGGACAACCAGTCCTATGAGCAGTTGTCGGTCAGCGGGAAGAGCCTCGGCGACGCCGCCCAGTTCCTGGTCGAGTCGGCCAACGCCGTGCTGCAGATGTACGGCGACGAGATCGTCGGGGTCGAGCTGCCGGCCGCGGTGGAACTGACCGTCACCGACACCGAACCGGGCATGCAGGGCGATCGGGTATCAGGGGCCCGCAAGCTCGCCACCCTGCAGACCGGTGTCACCGTTCAGGTCCCGCTGTTCGTGAACGTCGGCGACCGGCTCAAGATCGATACCCGCTCGGGTGAGTACATCACCCGCGCCTGAGGGGGAACGCCCTCCCAGGCAGTCGGGCCACGACGGCGTCGGCACGCGACGCGAATCTCGGGAACGGGCGCTGGCTCTGCTCTACGAAGCCGAGGCCAAGTCCCTCAGCCCGGCCGAGGTCATCGCTGCGCTGCCCGTTCCGCCCGAGGTGTTCGCCGCCGAGCTGGTCAGCGGGGTCGGTTCCCACGCTGATCAGATCGATGAGCTGCTGCGCCGCTACGCCCGCAACTGGGACCTCGAGCGGATGCCGGCCATCGACCGGGCGCTGTTGCGCATCGGCGTCTTCGAGTTGGCTCACCGCCCCGACGTGCCGACCGGCGCCGCGATCAGCGAGGCCGTCGAGCTGGCCAAGCGCTACTCCACCGACGATTCGGGCAAGTTCGTCAACGGCATGCTGTCCCACATCGCGGAGGAGGTTCGGCCGGAAGGGACGAGGCCATGAGCCTCCACGGGTCGATGTCCAACTGGTTTCCCATACCTGATCCCCCGCTGGTCCACCCAGCCGGCCACATCGTCCTGCGGCCCTGGTTGGGCGAGGATCACCGGGCGCTCGTCGAAGCGTGGATGGACCCGGACATAGCGGCCCACTGTGGTGTCCCGCCCGATGCCGGACCGGAACGGGCCGCGGCCTGGCTGGCCGGATGGTCTGACCGCGCCGCAGGAGGCAGCTCACTTGATCTCGTAGTGGCCGATGCTCTCACCGAAGAGGTGTTGGGCGAGGTGGGGATCAGCCCCTTCCGGGTGTCGCCGAACGGCGCGGCCGCTCCGGGGGTGTTGGAGCTGGGCTGGTGGATCGGGGCGCCGCATCGCTCGGCCGGCCGGGCCGCGACCGCGGTGAGCTTGCTGACCGACTGGGCCCTCGACGCGCTGGGAGCCGAGCGTGTGGTGGCACGGATCCGGCCAGGCCACCTCGCATCCGAAGCGGTGGCGACCAGCGCAGGTTTGACCAGGCGGGGGCGCCTGGATGATCACCACGCCCTCTGGGTGCGGGCCGGCCCTCCCCGGTCCACCCGCTTATGGGACGGGTCGAGCCGCCGGCGGAGGGCTTGACCGGCTAAGGTCTGCGCCTGACCGTGAAGCGGGTCCTGTGAGGCCCGCACGGACAGGAAGGACCCGCCCTCGTGGCCGAACGTGAGCGCCGCAACACGCCCCCTTACGGGGGCGTTTTTGTTGCCCGCACCCGGGTCATGGACACCGATGACTGCCAGCGGGCGATCTGGCGGATGGCCCACGAGGTGATCGAACGGAACCACGGCCTCGAAGACCTCGTCCTGATCGGCCTGCAGACCGGCGGCGTGGCCATCGCCGAGAAGCTGGCCCAAGCGCTCGATGCCATCGACAACCACCAGCTCGAGGTGGGCACGCTCGACGTCGCCTTCTACCGCGACGACATCGGGCTGCGCCCGGTGCTGCCCGAGGCCGTCACCCACATCCCGTGGTCGTTGGAAGGTCGCACGGTCGTGCTCTGCGACGACGTCCTGTTCACCGGACGCACCATCCGCGCTGCGCTCAACGCCATGAACGACTACGGCCGTCCACGGGCCGTGCAACTGGCGGTGATGGTCGACCGCGGGCACCGTGAGCTGCCCATCCGGCCCGACTACGTCGGCAAGAACCTGCCCACCCGCCGGGCCGAGGTGGTCGACGTCCACGACGAAGGCGTCGACCTCGGCGAGATGTACAAGTGACCGAGACCGGCGGCGATCGCCCGTGACCACCATCGACCTGTCCCTCCCGGTCCGACAGGTTCCGGCGACCGCCAAGCACCTGTTGTCGGTGGAGGATCTCGGTGGTGCCGAGGGCATCGAAGAGGTCCTACGGCTCACCGACTCGTTCGCCGAGGTCAGCGCCCGGCCCATGCCCAAGGTGCCGGCGCTGCGGGGCAAGACGGTGGCCTGGTTGTTCTACGAGGACTCGACCCGGACCCGGCTCTCGTTCGAGACCGCAGCCAAGCGCCTGTCGGCCGACACGATGAACTTCAGCGTGAGCACGTCCTCGGTCAAGAAGGGCGAATCGCTTCGGGACACCGCGCTGACCATCGAGGCCATGGGCGTCGATGCCATCGTGGTCCGCCACGCCTCGGCCGGTGCGCCTCACCGCATCGCGTCATGGGTCGAAGCGTCGGTGATCAACGCCGGCGACGGCTGGCACGAGCACCCGACGCAGGCCCTGCTCGACTGCTACACGATCCGCGAACGGCTCGGTTCCCTGCACGGCCGCCGCATCGCCATCATCGGTGACATCAAGCACAGCCGGGTGGCCCGCTCGGACGTGCTGGCGTTCACCGCATTGGGCGCCGAGGTCACCCTCGTCGCCCCACCGACGCTTCTCCCGCCCAGCCTCGACGGCTGGCCGGTGAAGACCAGCCACGACCTCGACTCGGTGCTCCGTGAGACCGACGTCGCCTACCTGCTGAGGATGCAGCGGGAACGGATGACGGAGGCGTTGCTGCCGTCACTCCGCGAGTACACGGCCTGTTACGGCCTGACGTCCCGCCGGGTGGGCCTGCTGGCCGACCATGCCATCGTGATGCACCCGGGTCCGATGAACCGCGGGGTCGAGATCAGCGCCGAGGTGGCCGACCTGCCGCGCGCGGTGATTGTCGATCAGGTCCGCAACGGCGTGGCCGTCCGCATGGCCGTGCTCTACCTGCTCCTCGGTGCCGGCACCGAGCTCGTGCCTTCACCGCTGTTGGGCGCGCCGCGTGGCTGACACGATCCTGCTGCGGGGAGGCCGCGTGGTGGACGCCGGTGGGGAGCGGCGGGCCGACGTGCTCATCGATGGCGACAGGATCACTGCCGTCGGTCCCGACCTCGACGGTCAGGGGCCCGGCCGCACGATCGATGCCGGAGGATGTGTGGTGGCACCCGGCCTGGTCGACCTCCACGCCCATCTCCGCGAACCGGGACGCGAGGAGGCCGAGACCATCGAATCCGGTAGCCGCTGCGCGGCGCTCGGCGGCTACACGGCGGTGGTGGCCATGCCCAACACCACCCCGGCCATCGATTCAGCCGGTGTGGTCCGCGAGGTGCAGGACCTCGGCCGCACCGCGCTCTGCGATGTCTTCCCATCGGGGGCCATCACGGTCGGACGTCGGGGCGATCAGCTGGCGCCGTTGGCCGAGATGGCGGCGCTCGGGGTCCGGCTGTTCACCGATGACGGCTGTGGCGTGCAGGACAGCCGGCTGATGCGCCGGGCCATGGAATATGCCTCGGGTCTGGCCGTCACCCTGGCCCAGCACTGCGAGGACGACGCCCTCTGCGGCGGCGGCCACATGCACGAAGGGGAGTGGTCGAGCCGGCTCGGCATCCCTGGCCAACCGTCGGAGGCCGAGGAGCTGATGGTCATGCGGGACATCGCCCTGTCCCGGCTGACCGGCGCCCGCATCCACTTCCAGCACCTGTCGACCCGTCGTTCCGTGGCCATGGTGCGATCGGCCAAGGCCGAGGGCTTGGCCGTCACCGCAGAAGCCACGCCCCACCACTTCACGCTGACCGACTCCTGCTGCGCCGGCTATGACCCTGTGTTCAAGGTCAACCCTCCGTTGCGGACCGGCACGGATGTGGCGGCGGTGAAGGCCGGATTGGCCGACGGCGCGCTGGATGCCATCGCCACCGACCACGCGCCGCACACCCAGGAGGCCAAGGAGCAGCCGTTCGACGAAGCGCCGCCAGGCATGCTGGGGCTGGAGACCGCCCTGGCCCTCGCCCTCACCGAGCTCGACCTGTCGGTCGCTGATGTGGTGGCCTTGCTGTCCTGGCGGCCCGCGGTCATCGCCGGCATCGCCGGCAGCCACGGCGGACCCGTCGCCGCCGGCCGGCCGGCCAACCTGTGCGTGATCGATCCCACTGCCACCTGGACCGTCGTCCCGGCGGCCAGCGCCAGTCGCAGCCGCAACACCCCCTACGGCGGCCGCACCCTCACCGGTCGGGTCCGCCACACCATCCTGAAGGGCGAGCCGGTCGTCGTCGACGGCGAGGCCCAGCGATGACCCACACCCCCACGAATTTGGGTCACCTGACCGCGCATGTGCCCGTCGATCGACCCAAATTCGATCGGACAGCGACGCGGGACTCGGTCCGGGAAGCGCACCTCGTGCTGGCTGACGGCACGACGTTCGAAGGCGAGGCCATCGGCGCCGATCCGCCAGGCGGGGTGGCGACCGGTGAGGTGGTGTTCAACACCGTTCTCACCGGCTACCAGGAGGTGATCTCGGACCCGTCCTACGCCGGGCAGATCATCTCGTTCACCTACCCCCACATCGGGAACTACGGGACGACGCCGGCGGATGACGAGAGCCGCAGGCCGTTCTGCCGGGGCGTCGTGGTGCGCGAGATGGCCCGGCGGCGCAGCAACTGGCGCAGCACCGAAGACCTCGACGCCTACCTGCGACGTCACGACGTTCCCGGCATCGGCGGCGTGGACACCCGCCGACTGACCCGCCACATCCGCGACGTCGGGGCCATGCCCGCGGCCTTTGGCACAGCCGACGAGACGACGCTCAGAGCGGCGGCCCTCCGCGAGCCGGGCACCGAAGGCATCGACCTCGTGGCCACGGTCAGCACTGACCAGCCCTACACCATCGGCACCGACGGCCGTTTCCGAGTCGTGGCCTACGACTACGGCATCAAGACGACCATCCTCCGCCACTTGGCCACCATGGCCACAGTGGAGGTGGTCCCCGCCTCCACCCCGGCGGCGGACGTCCTGGCCCGCCGACCGCACGGTGTGTTCCTGTCGAACGGCCCGGGCGATCCCGCGACCGTGCCGTACGCCGTCGAGGCCATACGTGGCCTGCTGGGCGAGGTGCCGGTGTTCGGCATCTGCCTCGGCCATCAGCTGTTGGCCGAGGCCCTCGGCGGGGCCACGGTGAAGCTGCCGTTCGGCCACCACGGGGGCAACCACCCGGTACGCCGGCTGAGCGACGGCTCGGTGGAGATCACCAGCCAGAACCACAACTTCGCGGTGGCCGAAGGCTCGGTTCCCGACGCCGAGATCACCCACGTGAACCTCAACGACGGGGTGGTCGAAGGGATACGCGCCGGAGGGCTGCGAGCGTTCTCGGTCCAGCACCACCCCGAGGCCGGCCCCGGCCCCCACGACGCCTCCTACCTGTTCGACGAGTTCGCGCTGCTGATGGGTGCGTAGATGCCACGCCGTGACGACCTCGAGTCGATCCTGCTGATCGGGTCGGGACCGATCGTGATCGGCCAGGCCTGCGAGTTCGACTACTCGGGCACCCAGGCCTGCCGGGTGCTGCGGGAGGAGGGCTACCGGGTGATCCTGGCCAACTCGAACCCGGCCACGATCATGACCGATCCTGATTTTGCCGACGCCACCTACATCGAGCCGTTGGCGGTGGACATCCTCACCCGGATCATCGAACAGGAGCGGCCTGACGCGCTGTTGCCGACCCTCGGCGGGCAGACCGCTCTGAACCTGGCCATGGGCCTGGTGGAGAACGGGGTGCTCGAGCGACACGGCGTCGAGCTGATCGGGGCGAACGCCGAGGCCATCGCCACGGCGGAGGATCGCGGCCGGTTCAAGGTGGCGATGCAGGAGATCGGCCTCGACGTCCCGGCTTCGGGCATCGCCCAAACCATGGAAGATGCCCGATCGGTGGTGGCCGACATCGGGCTGCCGGTGGTGATCCGTCCCGCTTACATCCTCGGCGGCCGCGGCACGGGCATCGCCTCCACCCTCCACGAGTTCGAGCGCACCGCGGCCCATGGGCTCGACGCCAGCCCAATCAGCGAGATCCTCATCGAGGCGTCCATCGCCGGATGGAAGGAGTTCGAGCTCGAGGTGATGCGCGACCGGGCCGACAACTGCGTGATCGTCTGCTCGATCGAGAACCTCGACCCCATGGGGGTCCACACCGGCGACTCGATCACCGTGGCACCGGCCCAGACGCTTTCCGATGTTGAGTACCAGCGCATGCGCGACGCGGCCTTCGCCTGCATCCGCCGTGTCGGGGTGGAGACCGGCGGGTCGAACGTCCAGTTCGCGCTGAACCCCGCGAACGGCGACATGGTCATCATCGAGATGAACCCCCGGGTCAGCCGTTCGAGCGCGCTGGCATCCAAGGCCACCGGCTTCCCGATCGCCAAGATCGCCGCCCGGCTGGCGGTCGGCTACACCCTGGATGAGATCCCCAACGACATCACCCGCAAGACACCGGCCAGCTTCGAGCCGACCATCGACTACGTCGTGACCAAGGTCCCGCGCTGGGCGTTCGAGAAGTTCCCGGGACAGGCGCCTGTCCTGGGCACGCAGATGCAGTCGGTCGGAGAGGCCATGGCCATCGGCCGCACGTTCCCCGAGTCGCTGCAGAAGGCGCTGCGCTCCTTGGAACAGGGGCGGCTCGGCCTGAACTGCGATCCCGGTGAGTGCATGCTGGACGACCTCGACGACGACGAGCTGGTGCGAAAAGCCTCCATCGGCACCCCAGATCGCCCGTTCCAGTTGGAGGCGGCGATCCGGCGGGGCATCCCCCTCGAGCGGGTCGCCGATGCCACCAAGGTCGACCCGTGGTTCCTCGACCAGATCGCCATGACCACCGAGGAGCGTGCGCACCTCGAGGCGCTCGGCTTGGAGGCGATGACCCGAGCTGACTGGCGCCGGGCCAAGCGGCTCGGGTTCGGCGACGCACAGTTGGCGTATCTGTGGCAGGTGGCCGAAGCCGAGGTGCGAGGCGCCCGGATGGCAGCGGGGGTGGAGGCCACGTTCAAGACGGTGGACACCTGCGCCGCCGAGTTCGACGCCGAGACGCCGTACCACTACTCGACCTACGAGGACACGAGCGAGGTCCGTCGCGGCACCCGGCCCAAGGTGCTGATCCTCGGCTCCGGCCCGAACCGCATCGGTCAGGGCATCGAGTTCGACTACTGCTGCGTGCACGCCAGCTTCGCCCTGCGGGAGGCCGGCTTCGAGACGATCATGCTCAACTGCAACCCCGAGACCGTGTCCACCGACTACGACACGAGTGACCGCCTGTACTTCGAGCCGATCACGTTCGAAGACGTGACCAACGTGATCGAAGCGGAGCAGGCCGCCGGACCGCTGATCGGGGTGATGGTCGCCCTGGGCGGTCAGACTCCGCTGAAGCTGGCTGGCCTGCTGCCCGAGGACTTGGTGCTCGGGACCACCGCCGCATCGATCGACATGGCCGAGGACCGGGATCGGTGGAGCGCCCTGTGCGCCAAGCTGGAGATCCCTCAACCAGCGGGCGGCACGGCCTCGACCTTCGAGGCGGCGAAGGCGATCAGCGACCGGATCGGGTATCCCGTCCTGGTCCGCCCCAGCTACGTGCTCGGCGGGCGGGCCATGGAGATCGTCTATGACGACGATCACCTGGGCCGGGCCATGGCCGAGCTGGCCGGGTTCGGGAGCCTCGGTCGCGAAGGTGGCCTCTCGGCCGATCGGCCGGTTCTGGTCGACCGGTTCCTCGAGGACGCCACCGAGGTCGACGTGGACGCCATCCGGGACAACGCCGGCGAGACGATCATCGGCGGGGTGATGGAACACGTCGAGGAAGCGGGGGTGCACTCGGGGGATTCGGCGTGTGTCCTGCCGCCGTACTCGTTGTCGGCCGAGACGGTCAGCGTCATCGAGGACTACACCCGGCGGATCGCCGACGCCCTCGAGGTCAAGGGCCTCATCAACGTCCAGTACGCAGTCAAGCAGGGCCAGGTGTTCGTGATCGAGGCGAACCCCCGCGCCAGTAGGACCGTGCCGTTCGTGGCCAAGGCCACCGCGGTGCCCTTGGTGAAGGTGGCAGCGCGGGTGATGGTCGGGGCCACACTGGCCGAGCTACGCGAGGAGGGCCTCCTCGTCCCGCCGTGCAGTGGCAGCCACGTAGCGGTGAAGGAGGCGGTGCTCCCGTTCAACCGTTTCCCCGACGCCGACCGGGTCCTCGGTCCGGAGATGCGCTCCACCGGTGAGGTGATGGGCATCGACGCCACGTTCGGCCTGGCCTTCGCCAAGAGCCAGATCGCGGCGGGCGATCGGCTGCCCGAGAGCGGCACCGTCTTCCTGTCGCTGGCCGACCGCGACAAGCGCACCGGCACAGAGGCGGCCAAGGGGTTCGCCCGCCTGGGCTTCACCATCGCCGCCACGGCCGGAACCGCTGATCGCTTGGAGGAGGACGGGGTAGCCGTGCAGACCAGGGTGGCCAAGCTGGGTGAGGACGGCGTCGATGCGGTCGACCTGATCGAATCGGGCAAGGTGCAGTTGGTGGTCAACAGCCCGCGGGGCCGTGGCCCCCGCGCTGACGGAGCCCACATCCGCGCCGCCGCGGGTGTGGCCGGCATTCCCTGCCTCACCACCGCGGCGGCCGGGCTCGCCGCGGTCAACGGCATGACCGACTGGTCCACGCACGCGCTGCGCGTCCGATCGCTGCAGAGCTTTCATCGAGGGGAGAAGGAAACGTTCCCCCCGTCGGGTCCCCCCCTCGATCTCCCCCCATCGCATGCCTAGGCGCCTGCGGCGCGGGGGCGCGTGGCCGGCGCCTGGACCGCGCCGGCGGGAGGTGCGACCCGCCGGATCGGCAGCCAGGCTTGCGTGCCAATCTCGCCCCGATTCTGTGGGCATCTCGCTATGAGGCGGAACGGAGCCACCATGCGCCCGTGGCGCAACCGGCGCGAGCCGCCGCAGGTGGACATGAGCACTCGGGTGGGGTCGCTGAGCTTTCCCAACCCGGTGATGACCGCTTCGGGCACGTCCGGTCACGGCGCTGAGCTGGCTTCCTACATGGACCTCGGCTCGCTCGGCGCGGTCACGGTCAAGTCCCTGTCGGCCGACCCGTGGCCGGGCAACCCCGGGCCTCGGGTCCACGAGACCGCGGCTGGGATGCTCAACGCGGTGGGTCTGCAGGGTCCCGGCATCGAGGCGTGGCTGGCCGAGGACCTGCCCGCTCTCACCGGCACGGGAGCGCGGGTGGTGGCCAGCATCTGGGGCCGCACTGTGGCCGACTACGAGCGGGCGGCCTCGTTGTTGTCCGGCGCGCCGCCTGAGGTCGTCGCCGTCGAGGTCAACCTGTCCTGCCCGAACGTGGAGTCGAAAGCTGACATGTTCGCCCACTCGGCCGCGGCCACCGAGGAGGTCATGGTCGCCAGTGCATCCTGCGGTCGGCCGTGTTGGGCCAAGCTCAGCCCGAACGTCACCGACCTGGTCGTTATCGCCGAGGCTGCACTTCGTGGTGGAGCCGAGGCGTTGACCTTGGTGAACACGGCGATGGGCATGGCCATAGATCCCGAGACGCGGCGGTACCGCCTGGGCAACAAGGGCGGTGGCCTCTCGGGTCCGGCCATCCACCCGATCGCGGTGCGGGCGGTGCACGACGTCCACATGGCTCTACCGGGCGCGGCGATCGTCGGCGTCGGCGGAGTGGTCGACGCGGCGACCGCGGTGGAGCTGTTGCTGGCCGGGGCCTCGGCGGTCCAGGTCGGTACTGCCTCCTTCGCCGATCCCTGCGCCGCCGCGCTCGTGTTGGCCGGACTGATTGACTGGTGCGGTCGCCATCGGGTGCGTGGCGTCGCTGATCTGATCGGAGGGGTTCATGACCAGCGAGTCTGACGAGGCGCCGGGAACAGTCACCGCGGCGACGGCAGGTCCCGGCGGCGCTGCGGAGGTGGACGAGGCCTTGCGGTCCCGCTTGGCGCTGGTCCTCGACGTCGACGACCTCGTCGCCGCCACCCGGCTGGCGCGAAGTCTCAAGCCGTGGTTCGGGGTGGTGAAGGTCGGCCTCGAGCTCTACAGCGCTGAGGGACCCGAAGCCATCACGACGATGGCCGACATGGGCTTCGACGTGTTCGCCGACATCAAGTTGCACGACATACCGACCACCGTGGGCAAGGCCGCTCGGGTGTTCGGCTCGCTCGGCGCCTCGTACCTCACCCTGCACGCCTTCGGCGGCGTCGACATGCTGCGGTCCGGGGTCGAAGGCTTCCGAGCCGGGGCCGAGAACGCCGGGCTCCCCGACCCGGTGGCGTTGGCGGTCACCGTGTTGACCAGCGACCACACTGCGCCGCCGCACATCCTGCCCAAGCGGGTGGCCACCGCAGTCGAGGCGGGTTGCGGCGGCATCGTCTGCGCCGCAGCCGACGTGCGTGAAGCCCGCCAGTACGCGCCCCGCTTGCGCATCGTCGTGCCGGGGATACGCCCCGCCGGCAGCTCGGTCCACGACCAGGCCCGTGCCGCCACGCCGCGCCAGGCGCTCGATGCCGGGGCGGACCTGTTGGTCATCGGCCGCGCCGTCACCGAGGACGAGGATCCCCCGTCCGCAGCGGCCGCCCTGGTCGACGAGCTGAGCTGAGGATCCACGACGATCGCCGGACGGACCGGCAGGTAGGGTTGGCCGCTATGCCTCAGCCTCCAACGCTTTCCGCCGAGCAACGCCAGGCCGCACTCGAGAAGGCGGCGCTGGCCCGGCGGGCCCGGGCCGAGCTCAAGGAACGTCTGAAGATGGGTTCGATCAACTTCCGTGAGCTGTTGGACCAAGGCGACTCCGACGACATCGTCGGCAAGATGAAGGTGCTGGCGGTGCTGGAATCGCTACCGGGAGTCGGCAAGGTGAAGGCGCGCCGCACGATGGAGGAGATCGGCATCAGCGAGACCCGGCGCGTACGGGGCCTCGGGTCCCAGCAGCGCGAATCGCTGCTGAACGCTTTCGGTTCCGGCGGCTGAGGCCGCCCTCTGAACATCGTCATCTCCGGTCCCGGCGGGGTGGGGAAGGGGACGCTGGTCTCCCGTCTTGTCGACGACGATCCGCGCCTCTGGCTGAGCCGGTCCTGCACGACCCGCACCCGCCGGGCCGGGGAACCAGCGGACGCGTACCACTTCGTGACGCCTGAGCAGTTCCAGGCCCGCATCGATGCCGGCGGGTTCCTGGAGTGGGTCGACTTCCTCGACTATCGCCAGGGCACCCCGCTGCCGGATCCGCCTCGTGGCGCGGACGCGGTCTTCGAGATCGACGTGAACGGCGCCCGGTCCATCCGGGCCATCGACCCGGACGCGTTGTTGATATTCGTCGACACGCCCTCTGCGGCCGAGCAGGAACGCCGCCTGCGCGGTCGAGGCGACAGCGAGCACAAGGTGGCCCAGCGCCTGGTGAAGGCGGCCGAGGAACGGGCGCTGGCCGCCGAGCTGGCGATGCACGTGGTGGTCAACGACGACCTGGCGCGGGCCTGCGCCGAAGCCGCCGGCCTGATAGCCGAAGCCCGCCGACGCTGACCTGGTTCGCAGTTTCTGGACCTCCGCGGGTACCCTGGACGTTCGCTCTGAGACGTTGTGGAGCCGGCAGAGGCGCCACGCATTGGGACTCCGGTCCGGGAAGAGATCCATGGCCTGGCAGCACGACACGATGATGAACCCGCCGATCGAGGGCCTACTCGGCCGGGCCGACTCCAAGTTCAGGTTGGTGACTCTCGGCGCCCGCCGGGCCCGGCAGATCAACTCGTACTTCGGCCAACTCGGTGACGGCCTGGGCACCATCGTTCCGCCACAGGTGAACTCGGTGGCCCGCAAGCCGTTGTCGATCGCCTTCGAGGAGATCAGCGCCGACAAGATCGTGGCCGTGGAAGCGGCCCAGGAAGATGACGACGCCGAGGTCGTGGACGCTGATGCCACGGCCGACGACCCCGCCCTGGCCGTGGTGACCGACACCGACGGAGCGCCGGCTACCGAGTAGGCCTCGGCGCCCGCCGCCGGCCGTCCCCGGACATGAGCGAAGCCATGAGCACCAACTCTGTCCTTGCCGGCAAGCGGATCGTGCTGGGCGTCACCGGCGGCATCGCCGCCTACAAGGCGGTCGAGGTGTGCCGCCGCCTGATCGACGCCGGCGCCCATGTCGTGCCGGTGCTCACCGACGGAGCCACCCATTTCGTGGGCGTCACCACGTTCTCCGCGTTGGCCTCCGAGCCGGCCCAGACGACCCTGTGGTCCGAGCGTGACCCGATTCCCCACACCCGGCTCGGTCAGTCGGCGGATCTCGTCCTGGTGTGCCCGGCCACCGCCCGCCTCCTTGCGGCCTACGCCACCGGGTACTCCGACGACCTGCTCACCGCCACGCTGCTGGCCACGCGAGCACCGGTCGTGATCTGCCCGGCCATGCACACCGAGATGTGGGAGCACCCCGCGGTGGCCGACAACCTCACCACGCTCGTTCGGCGCGGTGTCCACATCGTCTCGCCCGAGGAGGGCCGCCTGGCCGGCGGGGATGTGGGTTCCGGGCGGCTGGCCTCGCCGTCGGCCATCGTGGCGGCCGCCGAGGCGGTGTTCACCGCGCAGGACCTGGCCGGCGTCCCGGTCCTGGTCACCGCCGGGGGGACCCGCGAGCCGATCGACCCCGTGCGCTTCGTGGGCAACCGGTCGTCGGGCAAGCAGGGTCACGCCGTCGCCGATGAAGCCGCAGCGCGGGGGGCCAAGGTCACGTTGATCACCACCGTCGACCGACCCGTGCGGGCCGGCATCGACGCGGTCAGGGTGGAAACCGCGGCCGAGATGGAACAGGCGGTGGCGGTCCGCAGCGACGCGTCCGACGTCGTGATCATGGCCGCCGCAGTGGCCGACTTCCGGCCGGTCGACCCGGCGGACCACAAGTTGAAGAAGGCCCAGGGCATGCCGTCGGTCGTGTTCGAACCGACGCCGGACATCCTGGCCGCCTTGGGTGCCCGTCGGCGCCCCGGCCAGGTCATCGTGGGGTTCGCCGCCGAGACGTCAGACCTGCGTGCTTCGGCCCGGGGCAAGCTGACCGCCAAGCAGGTCGACCTCATCGTGGCCAATGACGTGTCGGCGCCCGGGGCCGGGTTCGAGCACGACACGAACGAGGTGGTGATCGTGTCGGCGCGAGGCATGGACCATGATGTTGCGCTCAGCGACAAGCGGGGCGTTGCCCGCGCGGTGCTCGACGCCGTCGTCGCCGAGCGTTCCCGGGCGATCTCCGCCCACTGAGACGAAACAGATCAGGAGCACACTTTGACGCGCTGGACCTTCACCTCGGAGTCGGTGACCGAAGGCCACCCGGACAAGATGGCCGACCAGATCTCGGACGCCATCCTGGACGCCATCCTCGAACAGGATCCGATGGCCCGCGTGGCGTGCGAGACGATGGTCACAACCGGCCTGGTCATGGTGGCGGGGGAGATCACCACATCGGCCTACGTCGAGATCCCCAAGATCGTCCGCGAGACGATCAACGGCATCGGCTTCGACCGCGAGTCGGTGGGCTTCGACGGCAACACGTGCGGCGTGGTCACCTCCATCGACCCCCAGAGCCCCGACATCGCCCAAGGGGTCGACACGGCCTTCGAGACCCGCACCGGCTCCTCCGGGGAGGACGCGCTGAACAGCCAGGGCGCGGGTGACCAGGGGATGATGTTCGGCTACGCCTGCGACGAGACCGCAGACCTGATGCCGCTGCCCATCTGGCTGGCTCACCGGCTGGCCGAGCGGTTGGCCGAGGTGCGCAAGGCGGGGATCGTGCCCTACCTCCGTCCCGACGGGAAGACCCAGGTCACCGTCGACTACGAGGGCAACAAACCGGTCGAGCTCAAGACCGTGCTGATCTCCACTCAGCACCAGCCGGGCATCGACGCCGAGACCACCATCAAGCCCGATCTCATCGAGCAGGTCATCCGTCCGGTGCTCCCCGAGCAGTTCGCCAGTGATGACTTCCGCGTCCTGGTCAACCCCACCGGCAAGTTCGAGCTCGGCGGTCCCCACGCCGACTGCGGTCTTACCGGCCGCAAGATCATCGTGGACACCTACGGCGGCATGGCTCGCCACGGCGGCGGCGCGTTCTCCGGCAAGGATCCCTCCAAGGTCGACCGCTCGGCGGCCTATGCCGCTCGCTGGGTCGCCAAGAACGTGGTGGCTTCGGGAGCGGCGACCCGCTGTGAGGTGCAGGTGGCCTACGCCATCGGCGTGGCCCAGCCCATCTCGCTGCTGGTCGAGACGTTCGGGACGAGCACGGTCGATGAAGAGAAGATCGTGCAAGCCGTTCGAGACGTGTTCGACCTCCGTCCCGCAGCCATCCTGCGCGACCTGGAGCTGCGCCGGCCGATCTACAGGCGCACCGCCGCCTACGGCCACTTCGGCCGCCCTCATGAGGATTTCACCTGGGAGCACGCTTCTCGCATGGGTGACCTCAAGGTGGCGCTGGGGCTCTAGCCATCTGCGCCGCCGGCGGATGGGGCACGCTTCGTGACATGGCTGAGCGACCGCTTGTCGTCCGCGTCCTGCCCGACGTGGTCGGCATAGACAAGGAGTTCGACTACCTCGTCCCGCCTCTCCTGGCCGGCGACGTGCAGGTCGGCGACCTGGTGCGGGTCAGCCTGCACGGGCGGCGCATCGGTGGCTGGGTGGTGGCCTTGGACGTCGAGCCTGCCGAAGGGGTGGTGCTCAAACCGATCGCCAAGCTCAGCAGCCGCGGACCGTCACGGGATGTCATCGACCTGGCCGGCTGGGGGGCATGGCGGTGGGCCGGACGCCGAGCTCAGCTGCTGCGGTCCGCCTCGCCGCCTGGTGTCGTCCGCCGGTTGGCGGCTACGCCGGCCGATGCCCCACGCCCGGCCGGCGCGGAGTCAGATGCGTTGATCAACCGCGCGCTGGCCGCGGAGCGATGCGTGTTGCGCCTTCCGCCGGGCCACGATCGGTTCCCGCTCGTGCTGGCTGCGGTGACCGACCCGTCGCCCGCTTCGGGGTCGGCCGGCGCCGACACCCTGGTGCTCTGTCCCGGAACCGACGATGCCCGGAGGTTGGGCGCTCGGCTGCGGGCCAGCGGGATGCCGGCCACGGTGTTGGCTACCGAGCGGACCGGTGTGACAGGAGCAGGGGACTGGGCAAGGGCGGCGGGCGGAGGCACCGTGATCGGTACCCGCAGCGCGGCGTGGGCTCCGGTGCGGCGACTCGGGAGGGTCGTGGTGCTCGACGAGCACGACGAGGCCTACCAGGAGGAGCGCAGTCCCACCTGGCACGCCCGCGACGTGGTCGTCGACCGGGCGCGACGGGCCGGCGTGCCGTGCCTGCTGGTGTCGCCGTGCCCCACCCTGGAAGCACTGGCGCTGGGTGAGCTGATCACCGTCGGTCAAGCCGTGGAGCGACAGGGCTGGCCGCATCTGACCGTGGTCGACCAGCGTCAAGCCGACCCTGCCGTCGGAGCGTTGTTCTCCAGCGAACTGGTCGATCTCGTCCGCTCTGGCACCAGTGGTGATGGGCCCGTGGTGTGCATCCTCAACCGGATCGGCCGTTCGCGCTTGCTGGCCTGCGTGGCGTGCGGGTCGCTGGCCCGCTGCGAGCACTGCGATGCAGCCGTGGCCATCCTCGAGCCGGGGGTGTTGCGTTGTCCCCGGTGCGGGACGGAGCGCCCGGTCGTCTGCCTGGTCTGCGGAGCGACGAAGCTTAAGAACCTCCGCCCCGGAGTCAGCCGCGCTCGGGAGGAGCTGAGTGCGCTGGTCGGCGAGCCGGTCAGCGAGGTGTCAGCCGGCGGGGCAGGCGATGATGCGGTGAAGTCGACCGACGGCGTCGGCCGCGTCGTGATCGGCACGGAGGCGGCGCTGCACCGCGTACCTCGGGCCGAGGCGGTGGCCTTCCTCGACTTCGACCAGGAGCTGGCCGCTCCGAGGTACCGAGCGGCCGAGCAGGCGCTGGCCCTGCTGGCGCGGGCGGCCCGGCTGGTGCGGGCCCGGCCCGGTCAGAGCCACGGCCGGTTGTTGGTGCAGACCCGCACGCCCGACCATCCAGTGCTCCAAGCGGTGCGCCAGGCCGATCCGGGCCGGTTGATGGTCAGTGAGGCACCGATGCGCCGAGCCCTTGGCCTGCCGCCGTCGACCGCGATGGCCGTGGTCTCAGGTCAGGCCGCGGCGGACTTCATCGACGGGCTGGGAAAGCCGGCCGGCATCGTGGTCCAAGGCCCGGTGGATGGACGCTGGCGACTGACCGCCCCTGATCACGACGTCCTCTGTGACGCGCTGGCGTCGGTGGCGCGGCCGCCGGGCCGGCTACGGGTCGAGGTCGACCCGCTGCGCATCTGAGCGGCCGATGCCCGACAAGGCGCTCAGGCGGGGGGTGGGTCGACCAGCAGCTGGGCGACCAGCACGGTGACGGCTCGGCCGGTGAGTACGACGCGATCGCCGTTCAGGCGCATGCCCATCCTGCCGCCGCGGGCCGAGACCTGCTCGCCCACCAGATCGGCCCGACCGCACCGCTCCGCCCAGAACGGCGCCAGCATGCAGTGGGCGGACCCGGTGACCGGATCCTCGTCGATGCCGGCGGCCGGCCCGAACACCCGGCAAACCGAGTCGATACCAGGTTTGTCTCCAGCCGCGGTGATGATGGCGAACCCGCCGAGTTCGAGGATGGCGAGGCGGTCCGGCACGGCTGCCCGGACATCGTCTGCCGTGCGGAGCTCCACCATCACCCAGCCCGGTGCCTCGTAGACGCCGGCCACGCGATCTACCGGGGTGCCGAGCGCCCCGGCCCAATCCGGTGGCCCGTCGGCCTGTTCCACTGCGATGGCCGGGAAGTCCATCTGGACCTGGCCGTCATCGGTGGGCCGGCAGGTCAGCAGGCCTCCGCGGGTGTGGAAGCGGCACACGCCGCCGAGCACATGAGCCGAGGCGAGGGTGGCATGTCCGCATAGATCGACCTCGACGGTCGGTGAGAACCATCGGAGGTCGTAGTCGCCGTCGGCTCGAGGCGAGATGAACGCCGTTTCGGACAGGTTCATCTCGGCGGCCACGGACTGCATCCAGCCAGGCGGTGCCGGTTGGTCGAGCACGGTCACCGCAGCCGGGTTGCCGTGAAACGGTTGGTCGGTGAAGGAGTCGACGACGGTGATGGCGAGCGGCATGCCGGGCACGGTAAGCGCGCGGCACCGACGGCCGAGGCTATTTCAGTCGTTCGGCGGTGAACCCGCCCAGGTGCGGCGCCGGGCCTCGTAGATGGCGACGGCGGTGGCAACGGCCACGTTCAAGGACCCGATGCGGCCGAGCTGCGGTATGAACGCCACCTCATCGCACGCCGCCAGGCATGAAGCGTTCAGCCCCCGGTCCTCGTGTCCGACCGCAAGGCACACGTCCCCGGACAGGTCGGCGTCGTGAAGGGGAACCGCCTCGTCGGCCAGCTCGATGCCGACGACCCGGTAGCCGTCTCGGCGGGCCGCAGAAACTCCACCTTCGCCGGTGTCGACCTCAGTCCAGCTGAGGAAACGCTCTGAGCCGAGCGCGGTCTTGCGAGTGCGTTCCAGGGTTGGTGACGCGGTCGTTCCAGCCATCCACAGGTGGTCGATCCGCTCGGCGGCCGCGGTACGCAGGATCGAACCGACGTTGAACGGCGTGGCGACGTTGTCGAGCAGCAGGGCCAGGCGGGGCGACGGCCGATGCCGCCACTCACGGTGCAAGCGCTTGAGATCGGTGCTGCCGAGTTGCCTCACGGGCGCCGCACCTCGAGCAGCCGGTAGCCGGCGCGGGACGCGGTCCGAAGGGTCGGCCAACCGGCCCCGTTCAGCCAGCGGACGAGCGAATCCGCGCCGAGGTGCTTCTGGACCACCAGGTGGGCGGTGCCGCCGACGGCCAGCCTGGCCAGCCCATCCAGCAACAACGCGTGCAGCGCCGGCTTGCCGATCCGGATCGGCGGGTTCGACCAGATCTGGCCGAACCGCAGGTCCTCAGGCAGCTCGCCGGGTGTGGCGACGTGCACTCGGTCATCCACGCCAACCGCCGCGGCGTTGGCCCGACACAGCTCGAGGGCCCGCTGGTTCACGTCGACCGCCCAGACAGTCGCGCCCGGGCCGCCTCGGACCGCCAGCGTCACTCCCAGCGGCCCGTACCCGCAACCGAGGTCGAGGATCGTCGCTCCGGGCGGCACCGCCGGCCCGTCGAGCAGGAGCAACTTCGTGCCGGGATCCACTCGATCGCCCGAGAACACACCGGAATCCGTCGTCAGGTCGAGGTGCAGGCCGGGCAGGTCGAGGCTGACGGTTCGCCGTCGGGTGGCCGCCGCGGGCTCGGCCGAGAAGTAGTGACCGTTGCCTCCTGACGGCTCGGGGGTTCGACCGGCCATGGGTCGACGGTAGCCTTCGACGGATGGCGCCCTATGAGATCCGGATCATCGGCGACCCCGTGCTCAAGGAGCCGGCCAGCGACGTCACCGACATCGACGGCCGGTTGGCCCAGCTGGCCGAAGACATGATCGAGACCATGTACGACGCTCCCGGGCTCGGCCTGGCCGCCCCCCAGGTCGGCGTCCAGAAGCGCATGTTCGTCTATGACCTGCAGGACGAGCGGGGTCCCCGCGTCCTGGTGAACCCGCGCATCGTCGAGAGCCGTGGCGAGTACGTCTATGAAGAAGGCTGCCTGTCGGTGCCAGGGTTGTCGTGGGAGATCGCTCGCCCCGACGAGATCCACCTGGTCGGGCTGGACCTCGACGGCAACGAGGTGTCGATCGAGGCGGACGAGGTGGAAGGTCGGGTGTTCCAGCACGAGCTCGACCATCTCGACGGCATCTTGTTGATCGAGCGGCTCGACGCCGACCAGGCCAAGGAGGCCAAGCGCGCGGTGCGGGACCTGATGCTGAATGGTCGTCCGCCGGCGGCCGAACGTCCGCCCAAGCACGGCCTGTCGTTGCCCTGAGCGGCTCATGACGAGGCCCGCTCCGGCCCGCCCGCACCGGCTGGTGTACCTGGGCACACCGGAGATGGCCGTCAAGCCGCTGCACGCCCTGGTGGACGCCGGTTTCGATGTCGCGCTGGTCATCACCCGGCCCGACAAGCGGCGGGGTCGGCGAGCCACGCCCACACCGAGCCCGGTCAAGCAGGCCGCCCTGGCGCGCCGCCTGGCCGTGTCCTACGACCCCGATGCGGCAATGGACGTGCAAGCCGACTTGGGAGTGGTGGTGGCCTATGGCCGCATCATCAAGCCCCACGTGCTCGACCAACTTGCCATGGTCAACCTGCACTTCTCGTTGCTGCCGCGTTGGCGCGGCGCCGCACCGGTCGAACGTGCGATCCTCGCTGGCGACGCGCGTACCGGGGTCTGCGTCATGGCCGTCGAGGAACAGCTCGACACCGGCGGCATCTACGCCCAAGCGGCTATCGACATCGGGCCCGAGAGCACGGCCGAGGACCTCCGCCGTCAGCTGCTGGAGCTCGGCCCGCCGTTGCTGGTGCAGTCGCTGCAGGCGGGGCTGGGGAATCCTGACCCCCAGCAGGGCGAACCGACCTACGCCGACAAGCTCAGCGTCGAAGATCTCCGACTGGACTGGGGCCGTCCAGCCTCCGAGCTCCATCGGGTCGTGCGGGTGGGCGGCGCATGGACGACGTTCCGAGGGCGACGGTTGAAGGTCCGTCGCGCTGAGCTGTCAGACGGCGAGGCCGGACCGGGCCGACCCGGTGAGCTGCACGGTGAATGTGTCACCACCAGCCGCGGGGTGCTCGTCCTGACAGAGGTGCAGCCCGAGGGGAGAGGGTTGATGGCGTTCGAGGCCTGGGCCAACGGCGCCCGGCCCGCGCCCGGCGAGCGGCTCGGCTTGGACCCACCCCGGCCGGCATCAGCGGCGACCGGCCCCGCCGGCTGAAACGGCTCGGCATCGAATGGCCACTGTGGTGCCTGCCCTGCCGGCCGACGCCCGGCGCGTGGCGCTGGACGCTTTGATCCGCATCGAGACCGACGGCGCTTACACCAACCTGCTACTACCGAAGCTGTTGGCGCGCAGCGGGTTGTCTCAACGTGACCGGGCGTTTGCCACCGAGCTGGTCTACGGCACGACCCGGATGCGGCGGGCTTGCGACTGGCTGGTCGACCGCTTCGTGCTGCGCGAGGTCGATCCGCGTGTCCGGGCGGCGCTGCGTTTGGGGGCGTACCAACTGGCCTTCCTCCGCACGCCCGGCCACGCCGGGGTGTCGGCCACCGTGTCGGTTGTGCCCCGGCGGGCCCGGGGCTTCGTGAACGCGGTGCTCCGGCGGGTGGCGGGTGCGCCGGTCAGCCCGGGTGACCCATCGAGTTGGCCGAACGACGCCACCCGGTTGAGCTACCCCGACTGGATCGTGGAGCGGCTCACCGCCGACCTCGGTCGCGACCCGGCTCTCGCCGCCATGGCCGCCATGAACGACCGGGCCGAGGTGAGCGAACGGCCTGACGGTTACCTACAGGATCGGGCGTCGCGGTGGGTGGCGGAGCTGGTGGAGGCCGAGCCGGGGGAGCGGGTGGCCGATCTGTGCGCAGCACCGGGCGGCAAGGCCACCGCTCTGGCATCAGCTGGAGCCTGGGTGCTGGCATCTGATGTCCGCCCTGGGCGGGCCAGCTTGGTGGCGGCCAACGTGACGCGGGTCTCTGCCGACGCGACCGGTCGCGTGGCCATCCTGGCGGCGGACGGCCGCCGCCCGCCGTTCCGGAACCAGTCGTTCGATCGAGTGCTCGTCGACGCGCCGTGCTCGGGCCTGGGGGCCCTGCGTCGCCGGCCCGATGCTCGCTGGCGGGTAGAGCCCCGGGCGGTCGATCGTCTGGCGGTCCTGCAACGCCAGCTGATCGACGCAGCCGTGGCCCTGGTCCGCCCGGGCGGGCGACTGGTGTACAGCGTCTGCACGCTCACAGCCGCTGAGACGACCGCGGTGGATGCCCACGTCGAGGCCACCCATCCCGCACTGGAGCCGATCGCTTCACCTGGTGAACCCTGGGTGGCCCACGGGCGCGGCGCGCTCCTCTTGCCTCAAGCCGCGGGCACCGACGGCATGGCCCTGTTCCGCTGGGGCAAAGGCTCGCCGGATCTACTGTGACCCACCGTGGCCAGCGAACAGATCCTCCTCGCCAAGATCATTGTGGTCTCCGACGGGGTGGCCGCCGGTACCCGGGAGGACAAGGGTGGTCCTGCGCTCGGCGGGCGGCTGGCGGCGGCCGGCTATGACGTCGTCGGACAAGAGATCGTGCCCGACGGCGAGGACTCCGTAGCTGAAGCCGTACGTTCGGCGGCCGCCGATTTCGCTGGCGTCGTGGTCACCACCGGCGGCACCGGCTTCGGTCCGCGCGACCTGACCCCCGAAGGCACCCGCCACGCGATCGATCGCGAGGCGCCCGGGCTGGCCGAGGCCATGCGTCTGGTCAACCCATTGGGCCGTTTGTCCCGGGGCACAGCCGGCACGTGTGGCACCGCGCTGGTGCTGAACCTCCCCGGGTCCCCTAACGGGGCGGTGGAGTGCCTCGATGCAGTGGTCGACGTGCTACCCCACGCCCTGCACCTGCTCGCCGGCGGCCGTCCTCACTGAAGCCGGGCGGTTCTGGTTGCGACCGCCGGGTGAGACGTCCGGACCGTGGCGACCGAGAAGCCGCGTCGTACACTGCTCAGTCCGAGACAACACAACGACAACCAGACAACAGACGCCCCCTCGCGGGGTTTGGGTGCAAGTCCCGACCGGCGGTGAGAGTCCGCGAACCCGCCTTCTGGCGGGCCGATCCGGTGAAACCCCGGAGCCGACGGTGAGAGTCCGGATGGGAGCGAGGGTGCGCACGTGGCACCTCCGCGCGCGCCTCCGAGCTCCGGATGAGGAGCCGGCATGGATGACAGCGAGGCGATGCGACGAGCGATCGGCCTCGCGGGTCGCGTGCGGCCCACGACGTCACCCAACCCGTGGGTCGGCTGCCTCCTGGTGGCCCTCGACGGCACCATCTACGAAGGAGCGACCCACCCGCCCGGTGGCCCTCACGCCGAAGTCGTCGCCTTGGCCGCCGCCGGCCGCGCCTCTCGGGGTGCCACCGTCTTCACCACCCTTGAGCCGTGCTCCCACCACGGCCGCACCCCCCCGTGCTCCGACGCGTTGATCGCCGCCGGCGTGGCCCGGGTGGTGATCGGGATCGAGGACCCTGACCGCCTGGTGGCTGGAGAGGGAACGGACCTCCTGCGGGCCGCCGGCATCCAGGTCGACGTGGGCATCGAAGCCGAGGCGGTGCGGGAACAGCTCGCCCCGTACGTCAAGCACCGTACGAGTGGACGGCCGTGGGTCGTGCTGAAGCTGGCGGCCAGTCTCGACGGGCGCACCGCGGCGCCTGACGGCACGAGCCGGTGGATCACCGGAGCCGAGGCGCGTGCCGACTCCCACGCCCTACGGGCGCAGAGCGATGCGGTGGTGGTGGGCGCGGGCACCGTGCGCGCTGACGACCCCGCGCTGACGGTGCGAGACGCCGAGGGCGCTGACCCGTTGCGGGTCGTGCTCGGCCGAGCACCCGAAGGGGCGAAGGTGGCTCCCGCTCTCGAGTTCTCCGGCGAGCTGGATGATCTCTTGGACGAGCTGGGACGGCGCGGCGTGGTGCAGGCCATGGTCGAGGGTGGTGCGGCGGTCGCCGGCGCGTTTCACCGAGCGAACCTCGTCGACCAGTACGTGCTGTACGTCGCGCCAGCCTTGTTCGGTGGCGACGATGCCGCGCCCCTGTTCCGCGGTCCCGGTGCCACGACGATCGAAGGTGTGTGGCGGGGCCGCATCGTCTCGGTTGACCGCCTTGGTCCCGACCTCCGCATCGACGTCGAACCGCAGCCGGTGGGGGACCGCTGACATGTTCACCGGGATCATCGAGGAGCTGGGCACGTTCTCCGGCCGCCGGGAGGCCACGTTGCGGATCAACGCCCACGCCATCCTCGAAGGAATGGCCCTCGGTGACTCCATCTCGGTGAGCGGCTGCTGCCTGACCGTCGTGGAGTGGGGAGACGGCTGGTGGGAGGCCGACGTCTCGGCCGAGACATTGGCCCGCACCAACCTGGGCGCGCTCCGCGACGGCGACCGCGTCAACCTCGAGCGCCCGGTCCGTCTACACGACCGGCTGGGCGGCCACCTGGTGCAGGGCCACGTCGACTCGGTGGGCGAGATCGCGGAGGCGGCCCCAGACCTGCGAGTGCGGTTGGCTCCGGAGCTGTTGCGCTACGTCGTGGAGAAGGGCTCGATCACCGTCGACGGCATCAGCCTCACTGTCGCCGCCGTGCTCGACGATGGCTTCACCGTGGCGATCATCCCGCACACTGCGGCGGTCACCACCCTCGGGTCGAAAGGCGTGGGGGACATGGTGAACATCGAGATCGACGTGGTCGCCAAGTACGTCGAGTCGCTCCTGGAAGGACATCGGCCATGACCACTCATCGCGCCATCGGCGCACACGGACAAGACCAAGACGGGGAGGAGCCGGACGACGAGCTCGTCCCGTTCGCCCCGATCGAGGATGCCCTCGACGCGTTCGGTCGCGGCGAGATCCTGGTCGTGGTCGACGATGAAGACCGCGAGAACGAAGGCGACCTGATCATGGCCGCTGAGCACGTCACGCCGGAGAAGGTGGCGTTCTTCCTGCACCACACATCTGGTGTCATCTGCGCGCCGATCACCAGCGAACGGGCCGCCGAGCTGGACCTGCGGCCGATGGTGGAGAACAACACCGAGAGCATGCGCACGGCGTTCCTGGTCAGCGTCGACGCCCGTCACGGCACCACCACCGGGATCTCGGCGTTCGACCGGGCGACCACCGTCCAGGCCCTCGTCGACCCGGCCACCCGGCCGGGTGACCTGGCCCGCCCAGGGCACATCCTCCCCCTTGCGGCCCGCGCCGGCGGCGTGCTCAAACGGGCCGGCCACACCGAGGCCACGATCGACCTGGCCCGGATGGCGGGCCTCTACCCGGCCGGCATCCTCTGTGAGATCGTCGACGACAAGAAGATGGGTATGGCTCGCCAGCCCGAGCTGTTGCGCTTCGCCCGTCGGCACGACCTGTGCATGATCTCCATCGCCGACCTGATCCGGTACCGGCGCAGAAAGGAGAAGCTCGTCCGGCGGGTGGCCGAGGCCCGCATCCCAACTGGTTGGGGCGATTTCACGGCCTATGTGTACGAGTCGGTGCTCGACGGCGAACAGCACGTGGCGCTGGTCCGCGGCACCGTCCACGGTGAAGACGACGTGCTCGTGCGCGTGCACAGCGAATGTCTGACCGGCGACGTGTTCGGTTCGATGCGCTGCGACTGCGGGGTTCAACTCGACTCGGCGATGAAGATGATCGCCGATGCCGGCGCCGGCGTGATCGTGTACCTGCGGGGCCACGAGGGCCGCGGCATCGGCATCGGCCACAAGATGCGGGCCTACGGGTTGCAGGACGGGGGGCTCGACACGGTCGACGCCAACGTCGCTCTCGGCCTCCCCGTCGACAGCCGCGAGTACGGCATCGGCGCCCAGATCCTGGTCGACCTCGGCATCACGACGATGCGGGTCATCACCAACAACCCGGCCAAGTACCGCGGCCTCGAAGGCTTCGGACTGGACATCGTCGAGCGGGTCTCCTCGCTCACCGTGCCGAACCCGGAGAACATCAAGTACCTGCGGACCAAGTTCGAACGGATGGGCCACCTGCTCGAGGGCTTGGAGAGCTACGAGGGGGGACACCGCGGCGATGGGGGTTGACCAGCGGGCCGCCGGCCGCCCGGAACCCGAACGCAACGGCGCCGGGTTGCGAATCGCCGTCGTGTGCGGGCGTTTCAACGACCATGTGACGAACCGGCTGCTGGCCGGCGTCCAGCGTGGTTTGGCGGCCGTGGGCGTGGCCGACGCGGACGTCACCGAGGCCTGGGTGCCAGGGGCGTTCGAGCTGCCGCTGGCGGCCAAGGCGTTTGCCGAGTCGGGCACGGTGGATGCGATCGTCTGCATCGGCTGTGTGATCCGGGGCGAGACGACGCACTACGAGACGGTGGCCGGGGAGTGCGCGTCAGGCATCCAACAGGCCCAGTTGGCCACGGGCCTGCCGATCGTGTTCGGGGTGCTGACCACCGAGAACCTCGACCAGGCGCTATGCCGCTCCGAGGAGGCCGGCGGCCACAACGTCGGTGAGGAGGCGGCCGCCACCGCGGTCGAGATGGTGACGCTGCTGCGCAACATCGGCAAAGGCTGAGCCGATCCGGGCTCGGTGCCAGCCTCGCAGTACCGTCCGGGGATGCCCAAGCCCGACGTGTCCATACCTGACGGAGAACCGCCCGCCGACCTCGTCATCGAGGATCTCACGGTCGGGGATGGCCCGGAGGCGACCAACGGCCAGCAGGTCGAGGTTCACTACGTCGGCGTCGGTTGGTCCACGGGCACCGAGTTCGACGCTTCGTGGAACCGCGGCGACACGTTCTCGTTCAAGCTTGGCGGTGGTCAGGTCATCGACGGATGGGACCAGGGCGTGGCCGGGATGAGGGTCGGCGGCCGCCGTCGCCTCACCATCCCGCCTCAGCTGGCCTACGGCAAGCGGGGATCGCCCGGCGCGATCAAACCGAACGAGACGTTGGTGTTCGTCGTCGACCTGGTAGGTGTCCGCTGAACGCAGTCGTTGCGGTCAGCGATCAGCGGGCCGGAGACGCGGGCCGGAGACGCAGGTCGCTATTCGGCCTTGTTGAACCGGCGGATGCTCGCCGCCAGCAATGCCACACCGACCACCACCACCAGAGCGAGCTGCAAGGGGATCCCGACCGAGTGTCCCATCCAGGTGATTGGTGGGTTGAGCCTGGCCAACGCCTGGGGTGGGGCGTGGAGGCGGGCGAAGACGGCGCTGCGAATCGGGTGCACGGCGTAGGTGACCGGATTGATGATCACCAGCATGTGGAGCCACCTCGGCAGGTTCGTAGTCGGGTACAGCGCGCCCGACAGGAACGACAGTGGCAAGAGGATCATCTGCATAACCCCCATGAGGGTCTGCATCTGCTGGATCCGCGCTGCGACCAGCAGACCCATGGCGCACAGCGTGAACGACAGTAGAAACAGTTCCAGCAGCAGAGTGAGAAGCATCAACGGGTTGTAGGGCACACCGACCAGGCCGGCCATGGCAAGGACCAGCACACCCTGCAGGGTGGCGACGGTGGCACCGCCGAGAGCCTTGCCGACCAGGATGGATCCGCGTCGCACTGGAGCGACGAGCATCTCTCGCAAGAAGCCGAACTCTCGGTCCCAGACGATCGACATGGCAGAGAACACCGCGGTGAACAGCACCGATGTCGCGAGCACGCCTGGGAACATGAACGTACGCAGGCTCAGCCCGGCGGTCTGACGACCGGTGAGCGAGGACAGCCCGGTCCCGAGTACGAAGATGAACAACACGGGCTGCACGAGAGCCGAGATGATGCGGATCTTGTCTTGGCGGAAGCGGATGAGCTCGCGCTGGAGAACGATCTTCACCGCCCGGAGATCTTGGGCGCGGCCGCCCGTGGTGACTCGTACCGCGGCAACATCGGCGCCGGTCGTGGTGGTCATCGCCTCACCTTCCTGAGCCTCGGAACACGGCCATCCCGGCCCGGGCGCGGTCGCCGGCTGACATCTCCGCGTCGCGGATCGTCCGGCCGGTGATCGACATGAACACATCGTCGAGCGTCGGCCGGGCCACCGACACGGACCGGATCGGCACGCCGAGCTCGGCGAACAGCCGGGGGACGAACCGTTCACCGTCGGCCACCGCGAGAGTGACCTTGTCTTCGTGGCGTTCCGCTTCGATCCCGAAACGGTCGGCCAGCGCCGAGATGGCGGCATCGTCGTCGGCCGTCTCGATCTGGACCCGGTCGGTTCCCACGCCCGCCTTCAGGGCGGCGGGTGTGTCGAGCACTCGGATCTCTCCGGCATCCATGATTGCGATGCGGTCGCAGTGCTCAGCCTCGTCCATGTAGTGGGTGGTGAGGAAGATCGTGATCTGTTCTTGCTTCCGCAACTCGTGGATGTAGTCCCAGATCGAGGAACGGGTTTGTGGGTCGAGGCCCACCGTCGGCTCGTCGAGGAAAAGGACACGCGGGGAGTGCATGAGACCACGGGCGATCTCCAGCCGTCGTCTCATGCCTCCGGAGAACGTGGCCACCTGGTGGTCTCGACGATCCCACAACCCGACCATCTCGAGCACCTGCTGCATTCGTCCGGGCACCACGGAACGGGGCATGTCGTATAGCTCGGCGTGGAACCGCAGGTTCTGCGCGGCGCTCAAGTACGTGTCGAGCGTGGGATCTTGGAAGACGAGGCCGATGTTGCGCCTCACGTGGATCCGTTGACCGACGATGTCGTAGCCGGCCACCTCGGCCCTGCCTCCCGTCGGCTCGGCCAGCGTGCACAGCATCTTGATGGTCGTCGACTTGCCCGCGCCGTTCGGGCCTAGGAACCCGAACGTCTCGCCGGTCGGTACCTCGAAATCGATCCCCTTGACCGCTTCGAAAGACCCGTAGGCCTTGGTCAGGCCGTGCACCGCGATGGCGGGCTGGTCTCGGCGGCCAACGGCGTCAGCGGCCGCCGCGGTGATCGTCATGTCGCCTCCGTGACATCGTCGAAGCAACCAACGATACGGTCACCGAGCTGAAGCCAGCGCACGGCGCCTGTGAACATCTTTTGTGGTCAATGGTTTGCCGACGGCCTGGTAGCGGCCGGTACCGTCGGCACCGATGCTGAAGCTCGTCCTGCCGAAGGGATCGTTGGAGAAGGCCACCTTGGAGCTGTTCGAGGCGGCCGACCTGAACGTGATCCGCAGCTCGGAGGTCGACTACAAGGCCACCATCGATGATCCTCGCATCGACGAGGTCCGGATCCTTCGCCCCCAAGAGATCCCGACCTATGTGGCCGAGGGACTCTTCGACATCGGCATCACCGGGCGGGACTGGATCGAGGAGACCTCGAGCGATGTCGTATCGCTGGGCCAGCTCACGTACTCCAAGGTGACAGCACAGCCCATCCGGATCGTCGTTGCGGTAGCTGCTGGCTCGCCGGCGCAGGGGGTCGGGGACCTGCCCGACGGCGTGCGCGTCGCCACCGAGTACCCCGAGGTGACCAAGCGGTTCTTCGCGGCCAAGGGCGTCGACGCCGACATCCGCCTCTCCTACGGAGCGACCGAAGCGAAGATCCCCGACATCGTCGACTGCATCGTCGAGCTCACCGAGACGGGGCGGGCGTTGCGGGCCGCCGGCCTGCGGGTGATCGACCAGGTGCTGGAGTCCTACACCGAGCTGGTGGCCAACCCTGCGGCCCACGAGGACCCCGACAAGCGCCACGCCATGCACCAGGTCCGCACCCTGTTGCAGGGGGTACTCGAGGCGCGGGGGAAGGTGCTGGTGAAGTTGAACGTGAGCGAGTCCGATCTGGATGCGGTCATCGCGCTGTTGCCGGCCATGAAGGCGCCGACCGTGTCGAAGCTGGCCGGCGACGGCGGTTACGCAGTGGAGACTGTCGTCCCGAAGCGGGAGATCAACATCTTGATCCCTGCCCTCGAGGACCACGGGGCCAGCGACATCATCGAGCTCCCGTTGTCCAAGATCGTCCACTAGTGCTTCGACGCCGAACCGGAGGTTCGTCGTCGAGCGAGAGGCGCCAGCCTTCGGCGGGCCTGAACGCTTGTCGGCGATCGACCAACCAAGTGGGATCGATCGCCGTACGAGGGGGGCCGGCGAACCCGCCCCCCTCGTGTTCCCCCCACGAGACACCAGACGTGGCCTGTGAGCGCGGGCCCTTTGGACGGCCTTGCAAGGATTCGGGACTCAGATCATGAGCGGACCGTTCGACCCAGCAGTTGGCACCGTCGTCGCTTTCGACGAGCACCGCGGTTATGGGCAGGTGTGCGACGCGGACGGGACGACGTGGACGTTCCACTGCACCTCCATCGCCGGTGGCCGCCGCTCGATCGACATCGGCACCGCGGTTCACTTCGAGGTGCGACCCGGTCGGCGGGGCGACTGGGAGGCGGTCGACCTCCGCCTGGACTCACCGGCGGGGCTCTAGCCGTGTGTATCCCGGTCAGGAGTCGACCGGCGGGTCCTCTGCTGGAGTGGCGCTCGGTGACTCAGGTGATCCACCGGCCGTGCCGGTCACCTGGACGAAGGCCAGGCGGAGCTGGGTGAGAGCGTCCACCAGCACCGGCTCGTCGGGGCCGAGCCGCCCCTTGAGCCCATCGATGAGCGCTCCGAACGCGTCGATCGCCACCTTTGCCTCGGTTGTGTTCGGCGGCTGTTGGGACAGGTGGATGGCCGCCAGCTCGTACATGCCCATGGCGTGGTTGGCCACCACGACCGCCGCCGGGACCGACGCCAGCTGCTCACGGACCTCGGCCATCTCGGCCGCCATGGCCTCTGCTTCGGCCTGCTGATCCGGAGTGAGCTGGGGCTGGTTTGCTCCGACGGCTCGATCGAGCGGAGGCGCTGGTGAAGGTGGCGGATCCGAGGGTGTGGGGGCACCGCCCGATCCGGTACCACGATCCACGGGGTGCTCCCCGCCGGGGGTCCAGAGGCTCATCGGCGCCGGCGGGTTGTCAAGGCGAACGGCATGACTGGTACCCTACGCGCCGCAACAACATAGGAAAGCGGGGCTTCGCCCCCACCCGGCCACCACGATCGCCTTCACGGCGATCCGGCGCGTTCGGGTCGATGCATCGCTAGCACGTGCTCGCGGACGTCGGCTCTCCGGCGTCCGCTCCGTCGTTTTCCGACAAGGCGCCGCCACCCGCCAGCCCATACCGCGTGAGAGAGGACCTGCATCGATGAGGAGTGATCGGCCATAGCAGCGCTGCCGAGCAACAGCGAGCCCCGGATCAACGACCGCATCCGGGCCCGGGAGGTTCGCCTCGTGGGTCCCGACGGTGCGCAGATCGGCATCAAACCACTGCCCGAGGCTCTGTCGTTCGCCCGTGAGCTCGATCTCGACCTGGTCGAGGTCGCCGACAAGGCCAGCCCACCGGTCTGTCGGGTCATGGATTACGGCAAGTTCAAGTACGAGACGGCGCAGAAGGCCAAGGAATCGCGCCGCAAGAGCACCAACGTCTCGATCAAGGAGATGAAGTACCGGCCCAAGATCGGCGGGGGAGACTTCGAGACCAAGACCCGCAAGGTGGACAAGTTCCTGGCCGAGGGCCACAAGGTCAAGGTGACGATCATGTTCCGGGGTCGTGAGATGGCTCACCCGGAGCTCGGCAAGAAGATCCTCGACCGGGTCGCTGACCAGGTGGCCAACACGGCGAGGGTGGAGGTGGTTCCCAAGCTCGACGGACGCAACATGGTCATGGTGCTCGCCCCGGACAAAAGGGCTCAAGCCGCTCACGCCGCAGCTCAGAAGAAAGACTCCGAAGATCATGCGGCCCAGAACGGAGCCGTTGTCGGCGAGACGATCCAGGGCACGACAACCGATGCATCAACCAGCGAACCGGCACCTGAGTTCACTCAACCCGAGGTTGTCGGCGAGAGCTGAACCGAGCCCAACCGTACGGCTGGGCTACTGCAAGGAGACGACGATGCCAAAGATGAAGATCCACAGCGGGGCCGCCAAGCGGTTCAAGACGACCGGGACCGGCAAGCTGCGCCGCGAGCGGGCGTTCCGCAAGCACAACTTCGAGGGCAAACCGTCGACTCGTACCCGCCGGCTCAAGGGCACGGTGGCTCTCAGCGGGGGCGACGAATCCCGCATGAAGCGCCTCCTCGGCAAGTAAACCCCGTCCCTCGATCGAAAGGAGCTCACGATGGCCAGGGTCAAGCGCGCTGTCGCCAGCAAGAAGCACCGCCGCGCCACACTCGAGCGGGCCAAGGGGTACTACGGCAACAAGAGCCGGTCCTACCGTGCCGCGAACGAACAGGTCATGCACTCCCTGCAGTACGCGTTCAGGGACCGGCGGGCCCGCAAGGGCGAGTTCCGCAGGCTCTGGATCCAGCGCATCAACGCGGCCTGCCGCCAGAACGGCACGAGCTACAGCCGGTTCATCAGCGGCCTCAAGTTGGCTGAGGTCGAAGTTGATCGCAAGGTTCTGGCCGACCTGGCGGTCACCGACCCGGTGGCGTTCAGCGCGCTGGTGAAGGTCGCCAGCGAGGCGCTGCCCGCCGCGTCCTGACCGCGGCCAACGTCACCGCCACCAACTCTCACGACCACGCGGCGCCCACTCTCTCCCCGCAACGCGCGGGTCCGGCGCCTGGGGCGATTGGCTCGTAGCCGGTCGGCGCGAAGCAACGACGGAGCGTTCGTGATCGACGGCCCGGTGTTGGTCGGCGAGGCGCTCACCGCCGGACTGGTCCTGGAGGCGGTCTTCGTGGAAGAGGGCCGGTCAGCGCGAGCGGATCTGGCGGCCTGCATCGATCGGGCCGAGGCGGCCGGTGCCGATGTGTGGGAGTTGCCCGACGGCGCGCTGGCCCGGCTCACCGACGTCGTGCACCCACCCGGCGTCGCGGCGATCGCCCGGTGGACGACCGCCCGCTTGCCTGCCCCCACGCCTACGTCACTCGTGCTGGTGCTGGTGAACGTCGGCGATCCAGGCAACGCCGGGACGCTGGTCCGCACGGCTGAAGCGGCCGGCGCCACCGTGGTCGTGTTCGCCGGTCAGACCGTCGATCCCACCAACCCGAAGTGCGTACGGGCGTCGGCCGGTGCCCTGTTCCACATCCCCGTCGTGATCGAGGCCAGCCCGCTCGACGCCCTGGACGAGCTCGGCCGGGACGGCTACCGGCGCATCGCCACCGACGCCGGGGCCAGCACCGCTTATGACTGCGTCGAGCTCCGCGGGCCGGTGGCGATCGTCCTGGGTAGCGAAGCGCACGGCCTGCCGGCCGACCTAGCCGCTTCGATCGACGAGACGGTGACGATCCCGATGGCCGGCCGCAGCGAATCGTTGAACGTGGCAGTGGCCGGCTCGATCCTCTGCTTCGAAGCACTGCGCCAGCGTCGGACCAGAGTCCCACCGTCCAACCAAGTGGACGAGCGATGAACGCAGACGGCAGTGTGCAGCCCACCATGATCGACGAGATCCGTCGCGCCCAGACCGATGCCATCACTGCAGTGGACAAGGCCGGGTCGCTGGCCGCGCTCGACGAGGTGGAGCGGGAGGTGCTGGGCAAACGCTCAGCCCTAAGCAGCTTCAAGCGCCGGTTGGGTGGGCTGGAACCTGACGAGCGTCGGGCCGTCGGCTCTGCTCTGAACGAGGCAGCCGAGACGCTCCGCTCGGCCTTGGCGCTCCGGCGGAGCGATCTCCAAGCCACGCAGCGTTCGGCGCGACTGGCCGATGAGCGGATCGACCTGACCGAGGTGAGGGCCAGCCGCCAGTCCGGTCACCTGCATCTCGTCACCCAGGTCATCGAGGAGCTGGAAGATGTCTTCGTCGGGCTCGGGTTCACGGTGGCCGAAGGTCCGGAGGTCGAAGACGACTGGCACAACTTCACCGCCCTCAACTTCGGGGAGCACCACCCGGCCCGCGACAGCCAGGACACGTTCTTCGTCTCGCTCGGCTCAGCGAAGGAGGTGGTGCTGCGCACGCACACGTCTCCGGTGCAGATCCGGGTCATGGAAGCCCATCCACCTCCCATCTACTCGGTGATGCCGGGTAGGACGTACCGCAACGAGGCCGCCGACTCGACCCACCTGGCGGTGTTCCACCAGATCGAGTGTCTCGTGGTCGACCGCGGCATCACGTTCGGGCACCTGGCCGCCACCATCGACCGGTTCACGAAGGCGTTCTTCGGCCAGGGTTTCTCATCCCGGCTGCGCCCTGCCTACTTCCCGTTCACCGAACCGTCCGCCGAGTTCGACATCCAGCGACCCGACGGCTCCTGGTTGGAGTTGGGCGGTTCGGGCATGGTCCATCCGAACGTGCTGTCCAACTGCGGGATCGATCCGGAGGAGTGGTCGGGGTTCGCCTTCGGCTTCGGCATCGATCGCCTGGCGGCCACCCGCCACGGTGTGGGGGACCTGCGAGAGCTCATGACCCCCGACGTCCGCTTCCTCGCCCAGTTCTAGCGATGAGCCACGCTACGAGGGAAGCCGCATGAAGGTCCTTCTGTCTTGGCTGCGGGAGTTCGCCCCTCTTGACCAGGATCCCGACCTGATCAGCGAGGCGTTGTCGGACCTCGGTACACCGGTCGAGGAGATGACCAGGCTGGGCGCTGGCCTCGACGGGATCGTGGTCGCCCGGGTCGTCGCTCTGCGGCCCCACCCGAACGCCGACAAGATCCAGTTGGTCGACGTCGATGCGGGTGACGGCCGGACCCTCCAGATCTGCTGTGGCGCGTTCAACATGGCCGCCCACGATCTGGTCCCGCTGGCCACGCTCGGAACTGTCATGCCTCAAGGCATGGAGATCGAGCGGCGCAAGCTCCGTGGTGAGTGGTCCAACGGCATGTTGTGCTCCTCGCGGGAGCTCGGCGTGGGCGACGACCACGCCGGCATCTGGATCCTTCCGCCAGGTCTGCGGCCGGGCGCTCCGCTGAACGAGGCGCTCGGCCTCGAGGACGATGTGCTGTGGGACCTAGAGGTCAACCCCAACCGCCCTGACGCCATGTCGGTTGCCGGTATAGCCCGGGATCTGGCCGCCCGGCTGAACGCACCGTTCGCCTTGCCCACGCCGAACGTCGTCACAGCCGGGCCGCAGGCCAATGAGCTGACCACCGTCGAAGTCGATGCGCCCGACGGATGCGGTCGGTTTGCGACATGGGTGCTGCGCGATGTTTCGGTGGGGTCCTCACCGGACTGGATGCAACAGCGACTGAGCCATCTCGGGATGCGCCCGATCAACGCCCTCGTGGACATCTCCAACTACGTGATGCTCGAGCTGGGTCAGCCGAACCACCCCTACGACCTGGCCAAGGTGCCAGGCGGTGGTCTACGGGTGCGCCGGGCGCGGGTCGGCGAGTCGCTGGTGACCCTCGATGACGTCGAGCGCACGCTGACCACCGACGACCTGTTGATCTGTGACGCCGAGGACGGGGCAGTCGGCATCGCCGGCATCATGGGTGGAGCGGCCTGTGAGATCTCGGGAGAAACCACCGAGGTTCTGTTGGAGATGGCCTGGTTCGACCCGCCATCGATCAGCCGGACGTCACGGCGGCTCGGGCTGCGCAGCGAGGCGTCGGCCCGCTTCGACAAGGGCGCCGATCCGGAGGTGCTCGATCTCGCAGCGGCCCGGTTCTGCGAGTTGGCCGCCGAGATCTGCGGCGCAACGATCGCTCCGGGCTCCGTCGATGTGCGGGGGCAGCTGCCAGATCGGTCGCCGGTGCGCGTACGCACTGCCCGGGTCAACGAACTGCTCGGCACCGATCTGACACCGGAGCGCTTAGCGAAGGTCTTGGCGCCCATCGGCTTCGTCGCTACACCGATCGCTGGCGATCACGACGTCACCGTGCCGTCCTGGCGCTACGACTCGTCGAGCGAGATCGACGTGGTGGAGGAGGTGGCCCGCCATCACGGGTACCGCAACATCCCTCGCCACGAGCTAACCCAGGCCCGAGCCGGTGGTCTGCGCCGCCGTCAGCGGGAGCGGCGGGAGGTACGTCGGCTGCTGACCGGGCTCGGCCTCACCGAGTGCCTGCCCGTGCCGTTCCTCGCACCCGGCCAACTGGAGCGCAGCGGTCTCGCTCCGGATGGCATCGAGCTGGCCAACCCGCTGGTGGCCGAGGAATCGGTGCTGCGGCCGTCGTTGCTGCCCGGGCTGGTGGCCGCCTGTGCCTACAACGCCGCTCGGCGTCAGCTGGGGATCAAGCTGTGGGAGATCGGCCACGTCTTCCTGCCCCCCCCGGATGGCCAACTCCTGCCCGACGAGCGGGAGCATGTGGCAGTGCTCTTGTCCGGCTCGGATGCACGGACCGCGGTCGAGGTGTGGATCGCGCTTGCGGACCACTTGGCGGTCGATCAACCATCGCTCACGAACGCTGAGGTTCCCGGCCTGCACCCGTCCAGATCGGCCAGCCTGGCGGTGGCCGGCCAGTGGGTTGGGGTGGCGGGAGAGCTCGACCCCGCGGTGTTGGCCGCCCACGACATCGGCGAGCGGGTGGCGTGGCTGGAGGTGGACCTCGGCGCCCTGCTCGACGGGCCGCGGCGCGAGAGCTCATATCGCCAGATCAGCCGCTACCCGTCCAGTGACATCGACCTGGCCTTCGAGGTGCCCGACGCAGTGTCGGCCATCGACGTGGAACGCACCCTCACCTCGTCCAGCGCCCTCGTCTGGTCGGTCAGGCTCTTCGATGTCTACCGGGGCTCACCGGTGGAGGCGGGTGCCCGTTCCCTGGCTTTCAGCCTCCGTCTCCAAGGTTTGGACCACACCCTCACCGACGAGGAAGTGGCGCGGGTGCGGAACACGTGCATCGCCGCAGTCGAGTCAGCCCACCAGGCGCGACTGCGAAGCTAGCGGGTCCGGTCCGGCGACCGAGGTGCGTCTTTCGGTGATTGCATAGTCATGCAGATCTTCGTATAGAGTGCGGTGATGGCCAAGGTCGGGGTTCTCGGGGCGTCCGGTTACGCCGGCGCAGAGCTCCTCCGCCTCTGCGCCGCGCATCCCGATCTCGAGGTGGTGGTGGCCAGCGGCGACTCCCAAGCGGGTACGTCGGTCGCCGAGCTGTACCCGAGCCTGGCGCCGGCCTACGGCGGCGCCTGCTTCCAGACGTGGACGCCCGAGCTGACTGACGGGTTGGACTTGGTCTTCTGCGCCCTGCCCCACGGCGCCTCCCAAGGGATCGTGCCGCGCCTGCTCGACGCCGGGACAGCCCATGTGGTCGACCTCGGTGCGGACTTCCGCCTCCAAGACCCTGCGCTCTACCCACGGTGGTATGGGCACGAGCACACCGCGCCGGCTCTCTTGGCCGATGCGGTCTACGGGCTCCCCGAGCTGTCGCGGTGCGAGCTGCCAGGCGCACGTCTGGTTGCCGCTCCCGGCTGCTGGGTCACCGCCGCCACATTGGCCGTGGCACCCCTGTTGCGGGCCGGTCTGGTCGAGCCGACCGGGATCGTCGTGGATGCAGCCGGTGGGGTCTCGGGTGCCGGCCGGCCGCCCAAGGCGACGACCAGTTTCTGCGCGGTGGACGAGGACTTCACCGCATACGGCCTTCTCGACCACCGCCACACTCCCGAGATCGAGCAGAACCTGACCGCCGCGGCCGGCACCGCGGCGCAAGTGCTGTTCACGCCTCATCTCGCACCGATGAACCGGGGCATCCTCGCCACGTGCTACGCCCGTCCGGCGGCCACCCTGTCGACAGCGCAAGCGCGGGAGGCGTTGCATGCCGCTTACGACGACGAGCCGTTCGTGTTCGTGCTCGACCACCCACCCTCGACCAAGGCCACATTTGGATCGAACAGCGCCCATGTCACCGCCTACGCCGACGAGCGCACTGGTTGGGTCGTCGCCCTCGCTGCCCTCGACAACCTCGTGAAGGGCGCGTCCGGCCAGGCCGTCCAATGTGCCAACCTCGCCCTCGGGCTACCCGAGACCACGGGCTTGACGACCATCGGGCTGTACCCGTGAGCACATGATCCGACCATGAGCGTCACCGCAGCCCGGGGATTCGTAGCGTCGGGCATCCACTCGGGCATCAAGGGCGGCGACGAGCTCGATCTCGCGTTGGTGGCCACCGACGGCGGGCGGCCGGTGCCCACCGCCGCGGTGTTCACCGCCAACCGCATGACCGCGGCGCCGGTCCTCATCTCGCAGGACCACGTGCTGGCCAGCGGTGGACGGGCCGCGGCCACGATCCTGAACAGCGGCAACGCAAACGCAGCCACCGGCGAACGGGGTCTCGACGACGCCCGCCGGATGTGCGCCGGCACCGCGTTGGCTCTCGGGTGTCGTGCCGACCAGGTGCTGGTCTGCTCGACCGGACTGATCGGGTTCTACCTCCCGACCGATGCCATCCTCGCCGCCGTCCCGCGGCTTGTGGCCGATGGTCGTCCGGACGGCGGCGGCGACGCGGCCGAGGCCATTCGCACGACCGACAGCCACCGCAAGGAGACCGTGATCCGACACGGCGGCGTCACGGTCGGCGGCATGGCCAAAGGCTCGGCCATGCTCGCTCCAGGGATGGCCACCATGCTCGCCGTGTTGACGACCGATGCCACCGCGGAGCCCCACGAGCTGCAGCGGGTGCTGAGCGCCGCGGTCGCCGACAGCTTCAACGCAGTGGTCACCGACGGCTGCACCTCCACCAACGACACAGTGATCCTCATGGCCAGCGGAGCAGCCGGCCTAACCGAACCCGCCGACCTGGCGCTGCAGTTGGCCGATGATGCCGAAGGTGCGACGAAGGTCGTGAAGCTGACGGTCAGTGGCGCGGCGACCGACGCCGATGCCAGGGCCGGCGCCCACCAGGTGGCGAAGAGCGCGCTGTGCAAATGCTCGTGGTACGGCGAGGATCCCTACTGGGGTCGCATCGCCAGCGAGCTCGGCAGCGCAGGGATCGCGTTCGAGCAATCCAAGGTGGCGGTGGCCTATGGCGAGGTGGTGGTGGCGGCGGCCGGCATCCCGATCGATCACGACGCGGCGGCGGTGGCCGCTCACCTGGCTGGTCGGTACCTCCAGATATCAGCCGACCTCGGCCTCGGTGCCGGCACGGCCACCGTGTTGACCAACGATCTCAGCCCCGCCTACATCGACGAGAACATGGGCACTTCATGAAGCCGAGCCAGCCCAAGCGAACCGACCTGTCGGGCGTGGACGCGGCGACCCGCGCGGCTGTGCTTGTTGAGGCTCTGCCCTACATCCGCCGCTTCGCCGACGCCACGGTGGTCGTCAAGCTCGGCGGTAACGCCATGGTCGATCCGGAGCTGAGCCACCAGTTCGCGGCGGACATCGTCCTGATGCGCGCCGTGGGCCTCAAGCCGGTGGTGGTCCACGGTGGAGGGCCTCAGATCGGCCACCTCATGGCCCAGCTGGGCAAGGAGCCCGAGTTCCGTGATGGCCTCCGGGTCACCGACGCCGAGACGCTCGACATCGCCCGCATGGTGCTCGGTGGCCGGGTGAACCGCGAGATCGTGTCAGCCATCAACCGCCATCACCGCCAGGCGGTCGGGCTGTCGGGGGAGGACGCGGGCCTGATCGTCGCCCGCCAGCGGGATGCGGCTCTCGGGTACGTCGGCGATGTCGTCGACGTGAACCGGACGATCATCGACACGCTCCTGTCAGGCGGGTTCATCCCAGTGATCTCGACGATCGGCGCCGACGACCACGGCCAGGCCTTCAACATCAACGCTGACACTGCGGCCATCGCCCTCGCCGCCGCGGTGGGCGCAGAGAAGCTCGTCTATCTCACCGACGTGGCCGGGGTGCTGACCGACGTGGCCGACCCCACGTCACTGGTGTCGCACCTCAGCGCCACCCGGGCCAGGCTTCTCATCGCCGACGGCGTGATCAGGGGCGGGATGATCCCGAAGGTCGAGGCATGCCTAGCGGCCATCGAACAGGGTGTGCCATCGGCCCACGTGCTCGACGGTCGGATCCCCCACGTCGTGCTGCTCGAGCTGTTCACCGACTCCGGGGTGGGGACGATGATCACTCGGACCGACGGAATGGACACGACATGACGGCGCCAGCCTCCTCGACCCACGTCGCGGCAATGGGAGCGCCGCACCTGGACCGCTGCCCCCTCATGCCGACCTACGGAGCGCCCCAGGTGATGTTCGTGCGCGGCGAGGGGAGCCGCCTGTGGGACCGCGACGGCAAGGAATATCTCGACTTCCTGTCCGGGCTGGCAGTGACCGGTCTTGGCCACGCCCACCCGGCGGTGACCAAAGCCCTCTCTGTGCAAGCCAACACCCTGCTGCACGTGTCGAACCTGTTCGGCAGCGAGCACGGCTGGGAGGTGGCGGCCATGCTGGACCGGTTGCTCGGCGGCGGTGGTCAGGTGTTCTTCGCCAACTCCGGAGCCGAGGCCAACGAGTGTGCCCTGAAGTTGGCACGCAAGTGGGGCGGCCGGGGTCGCCACGTCGTGGTCAGTGCGCTCGGCTCGTTCCACGGCCGCACGCTGGCCACGCTCCATGCCACGGGTCAGCCGCAGAAGCACGAGGCGTTCCAGCCGTTGCCCGAGGGCTTTCGCCATGTGGGCTGGGACGACCTCGACGCGCTGGAGGCGGCGCTCGATCCGTCGGTGGCTGCCGTGCTACTCGAACCGGTCCAGGGGGAGGGCGGCGTCAACCCGGCCACGCCGGCCTACTTCCAAGGCGTGCGCCGGCTGTGCGACGAGCGAGGGATCCTGTTCATGGTGGACGAGGTGCAGACCGGCCTCGGGCGCACCGGTCGCTGGTTCGGCCACCAGCACTTCGACGTCGTCCCCGACGTGGTGACGATGGCCAAGGCCCTCGGTAACGGCGTACCGATCGGCGCTTGTTGGGCCCGGGTCGAGGCGGCGGGGGTGTTCGAGCCCGGCGACCACGCCACGACCTACGGCGGGCAGCCGCTGGCCACCGCGGCGGCCAAAGCAGTCCTCGCGGTGATGGAGGCCGAGGACGTGCCGGCGCGAGCCACCGCGGCCGGAAAGCGCCTGACCGCCTTGCTGGCGGGCCTCGACGGCGTCCGCGAGGTGCGCGGCCTGGGGCTGCTGCTGGCCGCCGAGCTGAGCGGCGTCGATGCCCGGGCGGTCGTGGCCCTGGCCCTCGAGCGGGGGCTGGTCGTCAACGCCATCACGCCCACCGCCGTGCGGCTGGCGCCGTCCTTGCTGGTCAGCGACGCCGAGATCGACCGGGCCGTCGAGTTGTTGGATGCGGCGATGAGCGAGGCGATGTCATGACCCGCCACCTCCTGGACCTCGACGATCTCAAGCCCGGCGAGTTGAGCGAGATGCTCGACCACTGCATCCGCCCGGCCCTCCCGCAGGTGCTGGCCGGCCAGGGAGCGGCGCTGCTGTTCGAGAAGCCGTCGGTCCGCACCCGGCATTCCACCGAGATGGCCGTGGTGCAACTCGGAGGCCATCCGGTGTACGTGCAGGCCGACGAGGTCGGCCTTGACACGCGCGAGACCACCGAGGATGTAACCCGCACGTTGGCCTGCTACCACGCGGTGATCGGAGCGAGAGTGTTCGATCACGCCCGGCTCGAGCGGATGGCCGGGGTGTCATCGGTCCCGGTGGTGAACCTGCTGTCCGAGCGAAGTCACCCCCTCCAGGCGGTGGCTGATCTGCTCACCATCCAGGACGAGTTCGGAGGGTTCTCCGGACGCACGTTGGCCTGGGTGGGGGACTACACGAACGTGGCCCGTTCGTTGGGACTCGGCGCGTCCATGCTGGGCATGGCCGTCCGGTTCGCCTGTCCGCCCGGCTACGGCCCTCCCGGCGTCGACGTGGATCGGATGCTGTTCCACGGTGCATCCGAGGTGCGTACCACCAGCCATCCTGAGGATGGGGTTCGCGACGCCGATGTCGTGTCGACCGACGCCTGGTACGCCATGGGCCAGGAGGCCGAGGTGGCCGACCGTCGCAAGGCGTTCGAGGGGTTCACCGTCGACCCGTCGCTCCTGAGCCTGGCCAGCGGCCACGCGATCCTCCTGCACTGTCTGCCGGTGCACCGCGGCGAAGAGGCCAGCGCCGACGCCATCGACGGGCCAGCCAGCCGGATCTGGCCGCAAGCCACGAACCGCATGCACGCCGCGAGGGGAGCCTTGGCGTGGCTGCTCGACCAGTGAGATCGGTCAAGCCGGTGAAGACTCCCGGCGATGCCGCCACCGAGGCGGCCAGGCGCAACAAGCCCCAGCGCCAACACCTGGTGGCCAAGTTGTTGGCCCAGCATGCAGTCACCAGCCAGGAGCAGGTCGTCGAGCTGTTGGCGGGCGAAGGGGTGACCGCCACCCAAGCCACGGTGTCGCGCGACCTCGATGATCTCGGCGCGATCAAGGTTCGGTCGGTCGGCGGTGAGTCCGTCTATGCCATTCCCGAGCTGCCAAAGGATCAGCGGGCTCCCGATGACCACCTGCGGCGGGTGTTCGGCGACTGGGTGGTGGAGATTGCCACTTCGGCCGATCTGGTCGTGCTGCGCACGCCGCCCGGCTCGGCCCACGTCGTCGGTTCGGCTCTCGACCGGGCCGGCTTGGCCGGCGTACTCGGGACGGTGGCCGGTGACGACACGCTCATCGTGGTCGCCGCCGAACGATCGGGAAGACACGTTGCGGCCCATCTACGCGACCTTGCTGGGCTGGCGTGACAGCTCCCCAGGTTGAGTGAAACGGAGAGATGACCGTGGCAAAACGAGTGGTGCTGGCCTACAGCGGCGGCCTGGACACGTCGGTGGCCGTGTGCTGGATGATCGAGGAGCTCGGGGTGGAGGTGGTCGCCCTCTGTGTCGACGTGGGGCAAGCCTCCGATGACTGGGACGTCGTGCGCGATCGGGCGCGCGCCGCGGGAGCGGTCGAGGCCATCGTGGTCGACGCCCGCCAGGAGTTCGCCGAGGACTTCGTCGCGCCCGCGCTGAAGGCCAACGCGATGTATGAGGGCCGCTACCCGCTGGTGTCGGCTCTGTCCCGTCCAGCCATCGTCAAGCACCTCGTGGAAGCGGCCAGAGCTCACGGTGCCGACGCGGTGGCTCACGGCTGCACCGGCAAGGGCAACGACCAGGTGCGCTTCGAGGTCTCGACCCGGGCGCTGGCTCCGGACCTCGATGTCATCGCGCCGGTGCGCGGCTGGGGGATGACGCGCGAGGAGTCGATCCTCTACGCCTACCGCCACGACATCCCGATCATGGCGACCAAGGAGAAGGTGTACTCGATCGATGACAACTTGTGGGGGCGAGCCATCGAGTGTGGCGAGATGGAGGATCCGTGGGCCGTGCCGCCACCTGGCGTATGGCTGCTGACCAGCCCCACCGCCGCCGAACCTCGCGACCTGGTGATCGGGTTCGAGCAGGGCATGCCCGTGGCCGTCGACGGCGAGCGGCTCGGCATGCTCGACGTGATCGCCACGCTCAACTCCGTCGTCGGCTCCTACGGCTGGGGCCGAATCGACATGGTCGAGAACCGCCGGGTCGGGATCAAGAGCCGTGAGACCTACGAGTGCCCGGCCAGCCTCGCCTTGATCCTCGCCCACAAGGACCTCGAGTCGATCTGCCTCGAACGCGACCTCGATCGGGAGAAAGCCCGCATCGAACCTCGCTACGCCGAGCTGATCTACGACGGGCTGTGGTTCAGCCCTCTCAAGCAGGCCTTCGACTCGTTCGTGGAGTCGAGCCAGGAGTTCGTGACCGGCGACGTGCGTCTCCATCTCGAGCCGGGAAGTTGCGCGGTGACCGGCCGGCGCAGCGAGCACAGCCTCTACGACTACGAGCTCGCGACCTATGAGGCCGCTGACCGGTTCCGCCACGAGGACTCCGCCGGCTTCGTGCGGTTGTGGGGGCTCGGCATCGAGACCTGGGCCGCTCGCCAAGGTTCGAAGCGGGCACCGTGACCGGCGAGCGAGACGAGCGAGGCCAGTCAGACGGCGGGCAGACGCTGTGGCACGGCCGGTTCTCCGGGGGGCCGGCCGATGAGCTCATGGCGTTCACGGTCTCGCTGCCGTTCGATCGTCGACTGGCGCCAGAGGACATCGCCGGCTCGCGGGCCCACGTCAAGGGCCTGGTGCGCGCCGAGATCCTCGACGGCGACGAGGCGGCTGCCGTGCTCAGCGCCCTCGACCGGGTGGAAACCGAGCTACGCGATGCCACGTTCGTGTTCTCGCGCTCCGACGAGGACATCCACACCGCCATCGAGCGCAGGGTCACCGAACTGGCCGGTCCCGCCGGCGCCAAGCTCCACACCGGGCGGAGTCGCAATGACCAGGTGGCCACCGATCTACGCCTCTACACCCGTCGGGCGACCTGGGAGATCGCCGCCCGAATCCTCAGCCTGCAACGAGTGCTGCTCAGCCGAGCCGAGGAGGCGGGTCTCGCCTACCTGCCCGGTTACACCCACCTCCAACGGGCCCAACCGGTGCTGTTGTCACACCATCTGCTGGCCCACGGTTGGGCCCTCGCCCGCGACATGGATCGCCTGCTCGCGGCGCGGTCGAGGGCCGACGTCTCACCTCTGGGAGCCGGCGCGCTGGCCGGTTCTTCGCTCCCGCTGGATCCGGCCGGTACCGCGCTGGATCTCGGCTTCGGCGGGGTGTTCGACAACTCCCTCGACGCCGTGAGCGACCGCGACTTTGTCGCCGAAGCGCTGTTCTGCCTCGCCCTGCTCGGGGTGCACTTGTCCCGCATCGGAGAGGAGGTCGTCCTCTGGTCGACCGAGGAGTTCGGGTTCCTGCACTTGGACGATGCCTATACCACCGGCAGCTCGATGCTTCCCCAGAAGAAGAACCCTGACATCGCCGAGCTGGTCCGGGGGAAGTCCGGACGTCTGATCGGCCACCTGACCGGTCTGCTCGTCACGCTCAAAGGCCTGCCGCTGGCCTACAACCGTGATCTGCAGGAGGACAAGGAGCCGCTGTTCGACGCCATGGACCAGGTCGGGCTGGCTCTCGCCGCACTTGATGGACTGCTTGGCTCGGCGGAGTTCGACACCGCGAGGATGGCCGCCGCCGCTGATTCGCCCTACGCCGCGTCGGTCGATCTGGCCGAGCATCTGGTTGGCCGAGGGATGCCGTTCCGGGAGGCTCATGGGGTGGTCGGAGGCTTGGTACGCGAGTCGATCGACTCGGGCGTTCCGCTGGCCGACCTCGTGCAGGGCCATGATGCGCTCGGACCGGAAGCGGCGGCCCTGCTCGAGCCGGGAGTCGCCGTGACGAGGCGTACGACCCGCGGGGGTGCCGGCGCAGGGCCGGTGGCCGCTCAAATCGATCGTTTCCGAGCTCGCCTCGAGCTCGACGAGGCAACGCTGGCCGATGGCTGAACCTCACCCAGGATGGCCGTACAGGCACTCGATCCAGGTCCGCTACCACGAGGTCGACATGCAGCAGGTCGTGTTCAACGCCCACTACATGACGTTCTGCGACGAGGCGATGGCGGGTTGGCTGGCCGAGGCAGTCGGATGGAACGGCGGCGCGGACCAGTTCGACTGGATGCTGGTCAAGACCGTTCTGGAATGGCAGAGCTCGGCCACCTACCAGGATCGGCTCGACGTCGATTGCGGCATTGCCCGCTGGGGCACCACCTCCTTCGACGTCATGTTCCGGGGCATGGTCGCGGACCGTCCCGTGTTCACCGCCACCATCACCTACGTGGCCATCGCCCCCGGAACCACGACCAAGATGGAGGTGCCCGACGAGTTGCGGGCGTCATTGGCGGTCATCAGGACCTGATGGCGACCGGCCCGCCGAGGTTGGTGTCGTCCGCCGGCCGGCCTGGTCGTCGGGGTCGACGGTTGTCCCGCAGCTTCTACCGTCGAGATCCGCTCGACGTCGGTCCCGAGCTGCTCAACAAGGTGCTGGTCAACGGACGCCGGGCGGGACGCATCGTCGAGGTCGAGGCCTACTGCGGCGCCCTCGATCCGGCCAGCCATGCCTACCGGGGCCCGACGGCCCGGAACGCCACGATGTTCGGCCCACCGGGTGGGCTCTATGTGTACTTCACCTACGGGATGCACTGGTGCGCCAACGTCGTGTGCGCCGAAGACGGGATCGCTGGCGCAGTGCTCCTCCGAGCGCTCGCGCCGCTGCGCGGCATCGAGGAGATGCTGGCCGCTCGCCCGGCGGCTCGGTACGAGCGGGATCTGTGCAGTGGGCCGGCCAAGTTGTGCCAGGCGCTGGGGATCGACCGCTCCCTCGACGGAGCGGACCTGCCGACCGCCGACCGGGGGGTGACCGTTGTGGACGACGGACACGCGCCACCCAGCGAACCTGGCTGTAGCGGGCGCATAGGCATCAACGTCGGGACCGACGCGCCGTGGCGGTGGTTCGTGCCCGGCGATGCAAACGTGTCCGGTCGGTGAGGCCCCTGGTCGTGAGATCAGCCCACGTCACCGGGCGTAGCGCAGCTCGGCATGTCGTTGATGTCGGCGAAGTTCTTTATGACCCGGTCGACCGAGTCACCCGCCGGGTTCACGTCGAGGAGGAACCTCGCCCGCGGATCACGCCGAAGTCGCTCGGTGTAGCGACGGCGGTCTCTCAGGTAGGTCCGCCAGTCGCGCGTCCACCCTCGCATGCGGACCGCATTCTTGCCGCTCCGCGGTGAAGTGTTCTGTATGTGATCGATGAGCCGGTCGAGGATCGTGGTGGCCCGGTCGACCACGACGGCCCGAGCTGTCGCGGTACGGCTCTCGGTCGCCGGAGGCAGGGCGCTGATCGCCTTGACCGCGGCCTTGCAGCGGTCGTGATCGGCCGCAATCAGCGAACGGTCCGAGACCCGGTCGGGGTTCGCTCGCCTCGGGCCCCCGGAAAGGATCCAGATCCAGAAGCCGGCCATGGCCAAGACGGCCACCACTGTCGTCACCCGGCCCACCGTCCATGTGTGCCTGGAACGTTCGGCGGTTTCCGCATCAGGATCAGGAGGCGACAAGATGGCGGCCGGCACGGCGCCAGCCTGCCATCGTCCTGGCGCCGCGCGCCCACCCGGACCGAACGGGCTGGACCGATCCGCCGCCGACACGGGAGCATGAACCGGTGAGCGACGAAGGCGGGCTGCTGGCCGACCTCCAGGCCCGGGACCTGATCCAGGACCACACCGATCTCGGTGGGTTGCGAGTTCGCCTCGAGCAGGGACCGATCACGCTCTACTACGGCTGTGACCCGACGGCGGACAGCTTGCACGTCGGCAACCTGATCGGGCTGTTGATCCTGCGCCGGTTCCAGGATGCCGGCCATCGACCGATCGCCTTGGCTGGAGGGGCCACCGGGATGATCGGCGATCCGAGCGGACGGTCCGACGAACGCAACTTGCTCGACGCCGACACACTGGCGGCCAACGTCGAGGCCATCAAGGACCAGATGGTCCGGATCCTCGGCCCGGCAGAGGGCTGGACACTGGTCGACAATCTGACCTGGACCCGCGACCTGCCTCTCCTCGAGTTCCTCCGCGACGTGGGCAAGCACGTCACCGTCAATCAGATGGTCGCCCGAGAATCGGTTCGGAACCGGATGGCCAGCGCTCAGGGCATCTCCTTCACCGAGTTCAGTTACATGCTCCTGCAAGCCAACGACTACCTCTGGCTGCACGACCACCTGTCCTGTGAGCTGCAGGTGGGCGGTTCGGACCAGTGGGGGAACATCCTGTCCGGCGTGGATCTCGTCCGGCGGGCGCGTGGAGCCACCGTGCACGCCTTCTCCTGGCCGCTCATCACCTCCGCCGACGGCACCAAGCTGGGCAAGACCACCGGCGCCCGGGTCTGGCTCGATGGCAAACGGACGTCGCCGTACCGGTTCTTCCAGCACTGGGTCAACACCGACGACGGGGATGTCCGTCGCTACCTCGCCCAGTTCACGCTGCTGCGAATGGACGAGGTGGAGGCTTTGGTCTTCGATCATCTGGCGCAGCCCGATCAACGTCGCGCTCAGCGCCGCTTGGCCACCGAGGTGACCGCCCTGATCCACGGTCCTGAGGCGGCAGAAGCGGCCGAGGCAGCGTCAGCGATCTTGTTCGGCGCGCCGATCGTCGATGCGTCCGAGGCCGCCATCGAAACAGTGGCGGGCGAGGTCCCGTTCGTCTCGCTGACCCGATCCAAGCTGATCGAGGGGGCCGACCTGCTGGACGTGTTCTCCCTGCCGGCGTTGGGTCTGGCTCAGTCGAGGAGCGAGGCGCGGCGAACCATCGAGCAGGGCGGCGCCTATGTCAACAACACCAGGGGGAACGGCTCGACCGTCCTGACCGTCAAGGACCTGTTGTTCGACCGCTGGATCCTGCTGAGCCGTGGTCGCAGGTCCCATGGCATGGTACGGGTCCCAGACGCCTGACCGGCTTGAGCGTCGACACCCGGCGCAGGTTGACACCTCCACCCCCGCTCGGTAAGTTGACCCTCCGCCTCAGAGCAGGACAGCACCATCGTCCGGTCCGAGGTTGCCGGCACCGACGCTCCCATGTGGATCGAGTGCCCGAGCGGCTCCCGTAGGGGGGCGGTGCTCCTTGAGAACGGAATAGAGGACGAAAAAGCGAGTGCGGGCGTCTGCACTGGAGCTTCGGCTCCGCGGCAGGCGTTTGAACACATTTGCATCACGGACAACCAACCAGTTGAAACTGATGCCAGTCGTCGAAGAGGTTCAGGCCTCTCGACGGCTCTCTGTACACCGATTTCTGATCTTCCACCTCGGTGGAAGGTCGGTGATCTCGACGGAGAGTTTGATCCTGGCTCAGGACGAACGCTGGCGGCGTGCTTAATACATGCAAGTCGAACGAGGCTCAACCAGTGGCAACACTGGTGAAGGCCTAGTGGCGAACGGGTGAGTAACACGTGAGGAACCTGCCCCGAAGACCGGGATAACCCTCCGAAAGGAGAGCTAATACCGGATACCCCCACCGAACCGCATGGCTTGGTGAGGAAATGGATTCCGCTTCGGGAGGGCCTCGCGGCCTATCAGCTTGTTGGTGGGGTAATGGCCCACCAAGGCATCGACGGGTAGCTGGTCTGAGAGGACGATCAGCCACACTGGGACTGAGACACGGCCCAGACTCCTACGGGAGGCAGCAGTAGGGAATCTTGCGCAATGGGCGAAAGCCTGACGCAGCAACGCCGCGTGGGGGATGAAGGCTCTCGGGTTGTAAACCCCTTTCAGTAGGGACGAATCAAGACGGTACCTACAGAAGAAGCTCCGGCTAACTACGTGCCAGCAGCCGCGGTAACACGTAGGGGGCAAGCGTTGTCCGGATTTATTGGGCGTAAAGAGCTCGTAGGTGGCTCGGTAAGTCGGGTGTTAAACCCCCAGGCTCAACCTGGGGACGCCACTCGATACTGCTGTGGCTAGAGTCCGGTAGGGGAGCGTGGAATTCCTGGTGTAGCGGTGAAATGCGCAGATATCAGGAGGAACACCAGCGGCGAAGGCGGCGCTCTGGGCCGGTACTGACACTGAGGAGCGAAAGCGTGGGTAGCAAACAGGATTAGATACCCTGGTAGTCCACGCCGTAAACGTTGGGCACTAGGTGTGGGGTCTCTTCAACGGACTCCGTGCCGTAGCTAACGCATTAAGTGCCCCGCCTGGGGAGTACGGCCGCAAGGCTAAAACTCAAAGGAATTGACGGGGGCCCGCACAAGCGGCGGAGCATGTTGCTTAATTCGAGGCAACGCGAAGAACCTTACCTGGGTTTGACATGTAGGGAAAAGCCGTAGAGATACGGTGTCCTTTTGGGCCTTACACAGGTGGTGCATGGCTGTCGTCAGCTCGTGTCGTGAGATGTTGGGTTAAGTCCCGCAACGAGCGCAACCCTTATCCTATGTTGCCAGCGGGTAATGCCGGGGACTCGTAGGAGACTGCCGGGGTCAACTCGGAGGAAGGTGGGGACGACGTCAAGTCATCATGCCCCTTATATCCAGGGCTGCAAACATGCTACAATGGC